>ENA-ORXR01000216-ORXR01000216.1-marine-metagenome-genome-assembly--contig:-NODE-216-length-88425-cov-9.469858_pt1 | contig 88425 bp, 79 predicted proteins | sample MGYA00237866_ERZ511479 | MGnify/ENA metagenome assembly ERZ511479
GTTGTCAATCGCAAGTCGTTCGTTAGCATCTGAAGGGAAAACCCGCTGCAGTATCGATACGTCTTGCAGGCTGTTCTCTGAGTCTTTAGGATCACAAATTTTACTTATGTAGCTTTGATCGAAATAGTAAGGGTGCTGCCCAGTCGGGTTGAGTACTGTCACACTCTCTACGTCATAGCTGGTATTTAGATAGACGCATTCCTCGAAGTCATCAACAATTTTCCTGAATATCGAATCGACAAATAGTGATTTACCGCTTGATGAACCTCCAATTACAACGTTTAAACCCGGCGTGAGGGTTACGTCAATATCAATACAATCGTTGTGCAATGATATTTTGCTAATGCACTCTGCCCAGGAAGCCGGTTTTTCTCCGTAGGTAAGTCGACTTGATTCGGAAAGTGATATTCTCAATCCATTGAACGTAGGGTTCGCAAGCATCCATGTGGGAACGAACTCTGATGCGTCTCCACCCGCTTTACATTCCGGGAAGGTAGTTATCAGTTGCAGTGACCAAGTTTACGAACTGCTTAATTCCTAGTCGGGTGAAGTACGCGTGAGTTCGCTCAAGCCCTCTGTTGCTCCGTGCAGTAAACCCTTCAAAGTGGTTGTAGTAAATACTTCGTTCCAGTGTCCTATCAAACTCAACGTCGTTGGGAATAGACATATCGAACGTCGAATGATTTTGGCCTCCATGAGGCAGAAGCATGAACTTGTGCCGATCAAATTTGTTTGCGATGTCTTCTATTTTCGGTATGCCGCCGTCGTTACTCTTAACGTTTTTTTCGGGATAGAGCTGATCAAGAATCGCATTGATTCCATCGAGCGTTGATCGATCTATCGTGGGCAGGTCAAAAAGGATATGGCAGTGATATGGGCGTGCTTCGTCATAGTTTCTAATGTGAAGCTCTGCACCGACGAGAATGTTACTCGTCAGAGCGGCCGCTTTGATATAAGCGTCAGTGTTTATCGTGTTGTGATCAGACAATGAAATCAGGAACGGATTTCCGCAGACCAGAGTGTCGATCTTTTCAAGAAGTGTTTCAATGTCATAGCTCTTATTGAGCCTGCTTGGATTGTCGGATGTGTGTATGTGAAAATCTAAGAAAACGGGATCCATCGTTAGCTGTTTGTCCATTGCGCGGCTATTTATGGCTACGGCTGAATTGTTTACCTTTCAAGATATTGCAATAATATGTGCGATCTCGACGTATCTGGTTCTTCCAATGATGTGCGACCGCCGCTACTAACACAGCGTGAACTTGCAATTGAATCAGATCGACCAGAGCGTAAGCGCCGGAAGAGTTGAGTCAAGTTGACAGCTCACTGTTAAGCGTCGTTATCGACTTCACTGGAAGGAACTGCTCTTGCCTTAACCATTTCGATGTCGCCGTGTTCAGTGAGCGTCCAGTACTTTTCGCTGTCCTTTACACTGCGTCTTCGGACGCTCTGCTTTATGTAGCCTAGCGCTCGAAACTGTATTTTAATCGTCTGAAATGTTTCAGGATCTATTTGGAAAGTAGTGATCTGTTTTCCTTCGTACGCTTTCGTTTGAATATGACTCGCATACTGCCTGGAGCGCACAAAAAGTGAAAGATTCGCTGCCATTTGAGTCTCGGACGCCTCGTCGAGCAGACTCGGCCCCACGACCGCAAACAAATCGCTCCAAGACACAGACACCTCAGCTGCATATAGCTTGGCGTGAAAATCGAAGTCGTTTTCGCTTACTGTGAATCTATATTTAACGCGGTATTGCTCATCACCTTTTGCAAATTCCGACGTGTCTAGTTTCTCTGGATCAGACATGCCCTTCTGAAATTCATCAATCTGCCGCCTTAAATCGAGGATTTCCTTCGACGCGTCTTCAGAAGCAATCGAATCAGCTCTCACCCATCCGATCGCAGGACTGTCCCTAATTACCCTAATGATGCTTCGACTAACTTGGCTCCCAAGTTCGCTAGGGGATACCCAGAACCTGCAGACTCGTTGTTTAATCTTCTCTTGAAATTCTTTTAGCGCCTCTCTCCCTTCTTGCGCAAGCTCACAGTTCTTGGCAGCGATTTTTGATGGCTCTTTGTGAAGAAAGCCAAGGACAGGTTTTCCGACTTTTACAGCATAATCATACTCCATTTCGGTGTAACTTCGACCATCCCCCGATACCGATCCGTACCGACCCGCTGAGATAACTATGTAATAGTCGCATTGGTCAATGACTCTCTTTATCAAAGTCCACTGGTCATCATCAGAGGCTTGAAAGAGCTCCATTCCGCTCGGAATACAGTCTAGTTCCAACAGCGCTTGAATAACCTCTCTGCGTTCATCTTCAAGATCTGTAAATGTAGAACTCAGAAAGACTTGGTATCGCTTATTCATCGTGAAATGTCAATTGGACTCATATATCAACGCGACTACTACTTTCCGTGACTTGCCCACATTCAGAGCCAACCAGTATTAACAAATCAGCATCGGCCACAATAATACGAACGCTTCACCATTTGTGAATACGACATAAACCATTACAAAGCTCTACGCCGCCGTGTAGAGACTGCTAATCGGTATATCGATAGTCCAAACTCTGGGCCATTCGACAACTCCAGTTGCTCCCACGTGCTTCCACGATCCCGACTCCATGGCGATAGTACGACGACGATCTTCGCGCCTGACCGCGTCAAGCAATAAAATGCACGGTACGGATACTACACGCGCTTGCCCCAGGATTCGATTCAAAAGCGATTGTTCACACAAATTATTCGCCCCATACTTTTGTCGAGCGGCAAGTCAGCTCGATCTGCGCAAGCTGGAGTAATATTAACAATCGCTCCGGAAGTTGCTGAACAATTATTCTTCTGTTCTTTACCAAACGGTTGATTCTCGATTACTTCGAGTAATCTTCACTCGTTCGCCCCCCTGCGGCATCACCCACGAACGACCCTTGCTAGCGACTCAAGTATCAGACGTCACGAGCCACTTGCCCCGCAAACCGCCGCAACAGCACCGCCGCACCCACCCCCATCGCTCCCGCCAAGCCAATCGGCAATACCGCCGCTGACCACACACCCAATCGTTCCACCGAAAAAGGCAACGCCAACGGCCCCAACAACTGCCCCGCCCCTGCTCCCTGCAGCATCAAGCCGATCAGCACCCCGACGCTCGCAGGCGAGCGCGCAATCAGCGGGGCGGTGGCGAACAAAGTACCGGGGGTCATACCGCCGATGGCAGAGAACGCCATCGCGGCTGCAATTCGCATGGCTATTGGCAGATCGGGCAGGAAGATCAGCGCGGCCGCGATGCTGCCAAGCAATGCGGAGACGATCAGGAGCGTGACCCTGTCAACGCCACGTACCAGGAGCACACCGGCTAGCACGTTGCCCACCACGTTGGAGAGCATCACCACAGCGGTCAGACGCGAGGCGGTCGACAGGGACAGCTCGGTCGTGTCGACGAAGAGCGTCGGCAGGAATGAGATCACCGCCATGAACTGAAACGAATAAGCAAGGAAGCAGCCGGCAATACACCAGGCAGCGGGCTGCCTGAGCGCGGCGAACGGTCGCTCGGCAAGAGCCTGCCCGGCATAGACCAAAGTCGCCAGTCGTCCTGCATTGCGCCTACATACGGCAACCACCGCGATACTCGCGAGCAACGACACCAGCCCGGCAACACCCCAGGACAATCGCCATCCGCCACTCGCCTGCAGCACGGGCGCGATCAGCAGCATCGCACCGGCACCAAGCGGCACGAAAGCACCCCAGATACCCATGACGAGCGGTCGATCGCGCGCATCAGAAAGCGCGGCAAGCATCGACGGTAACGCGACGACGGCGACGATCCAGCCGAAACCCTCGATTGCGCGGGTCAGCAGAAGGTACGGGAAGCCGTTGCTCAGGAGTCCGAGCCCGCTGCCGATCCCGGCGAGCGCGACGCCTGCAACCGCGAAGCGCATGTAGCCGATTCGCATGACCAGAAGCCCGGCAAGCAGGCCGGTGCAAGCGATCAGCACCGACCAGGTCGAAACGATGGCACCGGTTGCCGTCAATCCGAGTCCGAACTCGTCACGCAGGAGCGGCAGGGCCGACGGGGCCTTGCCGGCATGGAGTGCGAGCGTACAGCCTGCCAGGAACAGGACCATGATGGCCGGCCAGCGCGTGCCGTCCTGGCGCGTCATCGTGATCGGCGCTGTTCCAGATACGCGTGCCAGATGAGTCGCGAGGCGACGCCCCGCCACGGTCGCCAGGCTTCGGCGTGTGCGTCGAGCGTGGCGTAGGTCGGCACGTCATCGAGCTGCCATGCTTCGGCATAGCCCACCGCCAGGGCCCGGTCGCCGCTCGGCCACGCATCCTGTCGGCCGAGCGCCATCGTCAGATACACCCCCGCCGTCCACGGACCGATGCCACGCACGGCCACGAGACGCTCCATCACCGCATCGTCGTCGAGTTGTCGAAGGGCGGCGAGCGACAGCGTGCGATCGGCGATGGCCTGCGCGAGTGAACGGCAGTAAGAGACCTTGCTGCCACTCATGCCCGCCGTCCGCAGATGATCCTCGGGCACCGCCAGAAAACTCGTTGCATCAAAGCGCGGACACAACGCATCGACGCGCTCCATGACCGCCAGCGCACTCACTATCGAGACCTTCTGTTCGAGCACGACATGCACGAGCGTGCGCAAGGTCTGCGGACGCTGCCAGTGCGGCGGGTGCCCGTTCTCGGCAAAGAGCCGTGCAAAGACGGGGTCAACCTTCCCCAGCTCGGTCACCCCGTCGGCAATCGACTCCCGATCCAGCCGACGGCGGGCGTCATCCTTGCCACGAACGACCGTGCTCTGACGAATGCCCGTACCGGTGCTCATGCCACCCGCACGTCAGGTCAGCCTTCCGGCCGCTGCACACCGACAGACGCCAGATGCTCGATGGCAAGACACGGCACCGAGGGCACCGCCGCCTGCGTCAACCGCCGCTCGACCGTCAACCGCCGCGGCTCGCCCGGCAACAAGGTGAAGCCCGAATCCGACCAGACCCGCTTGCCACCGAGCTCGATCGACACGAAGAACGCTGGCCGATCGGTGCTCAGTTCGATGACAGCGTCGTCGCCTTCCGGGTCGCCCGATATCACCCGACAGTCGACAGCAGGGCTACCGAGATCGTAGCGCTTGTAAGGCTGCGGCCAGTATTCAGCGACGCTGTATTCGGCATCCTCCCCCACAGAGGCCTCACGCCAGCGTGCCTGCAGGAAACAGTCGCTCGGGACATCGTGTCTACTCGAGTAGACAGGGACGCCCTGCTCCGTGCCGACGCCAACGCGCCCCTCCCAAAGCAAGGACACTTCACCAACCACACTGACAATCCGCACCTCCACGTCGAGATCGATGGCGGCAACCCCATCGTTCACGGCCCGCAGCGCGACCTGATCATCAGCCCCATCACCCTCACCCGGCACGAACGCCAAAGCCACCGGCGCGAAGAACCGACGCGCCGCATAGTGCAACAACTTCCAGCCGCCGCCGTACTCGAGCGACGCCCACGACGCGACCGGCCAGGTGTCGTTGAGCTGCCAGTACAGCGCGCCCATGCAGTGCGGCTTCAATGACCGCCAATACTCGACCGCCGTGGTGATCGCCATCGCCTGTTGCACCTGCGACAGGAACACGGTGCGTTCGAACGAATCGGGAAAGCGGAAGTGCCGCACCAGCGTCTCGACGATGCGCGCGTTGCCACCCTGGTTGCGCTGGTGGATCTCCATGACGCCGGAGGCGACGTTGCGATCGCGAGCGTCTGTGAAGGTCTCGACAACAGGCATCGACGGGAAGGACTGGAAGCCGAACTCCGAACAGAAGCGCGGTCGCACTTCGTGATAGCGCGTGAACGGCGCCGCTTCGTGCCAGACGTCCCAGAAGTGCATGTCGCCGGCCGCGTCGTTCTTCCAGCCGTCACCGAAATCGATCAGTCCGCTCGCGGGTGAACTCGGCCACCACGGCACGGCGCCTTCCTGTCGCACCGTCTCTTCGAGCACGGCGTTCAGGCGCACATAGTTGGCAAGATACCGATCGCGCTCGCGCCGGGTGATCTCCCACCAGTTCAGCGCACCGACCAGTTCGTTGTCGCCACAGAGCAGCGCGACGCAGGCGAAGCGCGACAAGCGCCGCGTCTGTTGCCGGGCCTCGGCACGCACACTGTCGAGCCAGTCGGCGTTCGCCGCCGGGTAGTGATTGCAGCTGAACATGAAATCCTGCCAGACGAGGATGCCGAGCTCGTCGCAGAGTTCGTAGAACCAGTCCTCCTCGTACTGCCCGCCACCCCAGACGCGCAACATGTTCATGTTGGCCGCAACCGCCGACTCGAGCAGCTCGCGCGTTGCCGCAGGCGTTGCCCGCGCAGGCAAGGCGTCTGCCGGAATCCAGTTCGCCCCGCGCATGAACAGCTTTCGACCGTTGATCGCGATCGCGAAGCCCTCGCCGCCCGCGACGTCTCCTTCAGCTGAACTGTCAGCCGACCCATCCGCCGATGCGTCCGCCGCTGCGTCCGCCTCCCGAAGCAGCTCCACCTGACGCAAGCCGACCAGGCAATCACGATGATGTCCATCGATGTCGATCTGGAGCTTGTGTCGAACCTGTTCACCGCTGCCCACTGGCCACCAGAGTGCAGGCCTCTCAAGCGTCAGTGCCAGCTCGATCGACGTCTGACCTGGATAAAGCCTGACCTGACGTGATACGGAAGCATCGCCCAGCGTGGCATTACATTCGACCTCACACGGGTCGAACACCTCGACGCCGACATCCAGAGCGACAGCCACCGACTCACCCTCATCCGAAAACCGCGACCGCACCCGAACATCGTCAAGCCGCACCCGCTCTCGTCGCTCGAGCGACACCGAACCGTAAACCCCGAGTGGCAGCAGGCAGAGGTTCCAGTCCCAGCCCGCATGGCAGGCGGGCTTGCGTAGATGATTGGTGTGCGGCACCCGGTTGTTGTCGGTGAAGGGCAGTTCGAACGGAAACTCACGCGCTGCCTCGGCCGCCACGTCGTCCACCGCGTCGAACTGCAAGCTCAGTACGTTCTCACCCGCACGCAACTCTCCATCGACCGTGAAGCAATAACGCAGGAATCGACTTTCACAACGGCCGACGATCGAGCCGTTGATAGATACCGTGACGATGCCGTCGACCCCATCGAGCACCAGTGTCGACGGCACCACCGCGTCGGCGGCAAGCATGAAACGGCATTGCAGCTGCCAGACCTGCTGGTGCACCCAGTCGACCACCAGCTCGTTGTCGCGAAAGTACGGGTCGTCGATGATGCCGGCTTCGAGCAGGCTCGAATGCACATCGCCCGGCAGCGAGAACGCAACCGGTTCGGCAAGCTTCTCGATCGCCGTTTCAGGGACCGCCCGGCGTACCACGGCCGGCGACGGATCATCCGGTGGGCCGATCAGCGACAGCGTCCAGGTTTCGTCATCGAGGCGAAGGACGCCATTTTCATCGGTAGCATTCATCATTGCATCGGACACCATCGAAACAGCTGAGCCTGTCGGAGGATCATGACGAGACACGGTTCTCGCTGGCAAGGTTGCTCATACCGGGGTGGGTCATGACGTGAGCGCGCATCAATGCGTCGTCTTGCGACGGGCGGACAGCATAGTGCATGAACCGCGACAAACTGTCTCAATCGACATTTCGTTACTAACGATGAGGTGCAAAGGCGCCGGAGCTGCTGTCCCCGGTCAAGCGAGCGGGTAACGAATCCCGATGCTCGCCTCTGGCACTATCGTGACAAGTATCGTGTCGAAGTGAATCTGGTCATGACCCTCGGCAAGCTGAGCGGAGAGCAGCCCGCCCAGGGGCCCATCGCGTCACACCGAGCGCTCAATTCGCCTCGAACGCGGCATCGGCGTCGCCACCGCGATCTGCCTTGACCAGATGACAGGCAACCTGATGCTCAGGCATGCCAACATCGATCGGTGCAAGCACTGGGTCCCGCTCACGACAGACCGCTCGCACAAACGAGCAGCGTGAAGCGAATCGACAGCCTGACGGCAGATCGAGCGGACTGGGCACCTCACCTTCGAGTCGGATGATCTCTGCGGCCCCGGTATCCCAGCGGGCACGCGGAACCGCCGACAACAGCGCTCGCGTGTACGGATGACGCGGATCGTCGAACAGCGCATCGACCGGTGCACTCTCGACCACACGACCAAGGTACATCACCACGACTTCGTCACTGAGATAGCGAACCACTCGCAGGTCGTGCGAGATGAAAAGCATGGACAGTTGCATCTTCGCACGCAGCGCGCGCAGCAGATTGATCACCTGCGCCTGCACCGACACATCGAGGGCCGATACCGGCTCATCGGCGACGATCAGGCGCGGCGACGTGGCCAGCGCGCGCGCGATTCCCACCCGTTGGCGCTGTCCGCCGGAGAATTCATGTGGATAGCGATTCGCGCGCGCAGGGTCAAGCCCGACCAGTTCGAGCAACTCGGACACGCGAGCGTTGCGCGATGCCTCATCCATGCCCCCTAGCAGCAAGGGCTCACCCACCTGGTAACCGATGGAACGCCTTGGATCCAGCGATGCATAAGGGTCTTGAAAGATGATCTGAAGTCGCTGCCGCACAGCCCTGAGCGATGCGGCATCCAGCTCGAGCAGATTCTGCCCTTCGAATGCGATGGTGCCGGACCGGACAGGGGACAACCGCAGGAGTGCGCGGCCGAGCGTGGATTTGCCGCAGCCCGATTCACCGACCAACCCGACCGTACGTCCGGCCGCGATGTCCAGGTCGACCCCATCGACCGCACGCACCTTCGCGCGTTTGCCGAATGGGCCGAACCCACGCCGTGGACCCGGGAAAGTGACTTTCAGATCGCGAACGCGCAGCAGCTCATCCATGGGCAGGATCTGACTCGGGAACTCGCCAACAAGCGGCTTGATGCAAGCCCGATACCTCGACCATCGAAGGCATCTGCCGACAAGCGGGACCCGCATCGGGGCAACGCGGTTCGTACGGGCAACCGTCCGGCAGGGACAACAGGTCGGGCGGCATGCCCGGAATGGCATCCAGGGGGCGATCGCGATCGTGGGCCAGATCCAGCGAACAGGCCAGCAGTCCCCGCGTGTAGGGGTGAGCCGGCTGCGTCAGCACGGCCTCGGCCGGGCCGGATTCGACTTCGCGCCCGGCGTACATGACGATCACCTGATCACAGGTCTCCGCGACTACACCGACGTCATGTGTGATCAACACGATGCCCGCACCGGTCTCATCGCGCAACTCCAGCAGCAACTCGAGGATCTGGCGCTGAATCGTGACATCCAGCGCGGTTGTCGGCTCATCGGCAATCAACAGCCGAGGCGAGCAGGCCAGCGCGATGGCGATCATGGCCCGTTGACGCATGCCGCCGGAAAATTCGTGCGGATAACTGTCGACGCGCAATTGCGGCGACGGAATGCCCACGCGGCCCAGGAGCTCGATCGCTCGCTCATGCGCGGCACGACGACTCAGCCCAAGGTGCAACGTCAACGGTTCCATCAACTGCCGCCCGACCCGCATGGTGGGATCGAGCGCAGCGAGCGCATCCTGGAATACCATCGACATGGCCGGTCCGCGCAACCCGCGCAGCGCCGGGGGTGAAAGGGCGAGAAGGTTCGTGCCCTGCAAGCGCAAGTCGCCGCGGGTCACTCGGCCCTGTTCCGGCAGCAAGCCCATGATGGCCAGTGCGGTCGTACTCTTGCCGCAACCGGACTCGCCGACGATGCCGGTTATTTCTCCTGCGACGCTGTCGAAGGACAGCCCGTCTATCGCCCGCACCGTGCCACGCTGCGTCGCGAACTCGACGCACAGGTCACGCACCTCGAGCAATGCTGCTTCGGAATCGCTCATCGGTCACGCACCCGCGGGTTCAGCGCATCGCTCAGCGCGTCGCCGATGAAGACGAAGGCCAGGATGATGACCGACAGGGTCAGACCTGGCATCAGTACAAGGTGAGGCTCGGCACGCCAACTCGTCATGCCGGTGTAGATCAGATTGCCAAGGCTCGCCCCGGGTGGCTGAATGCCGATGCCCAGGAAGCTCAGGGCTGACTCGGCAAGCATCAACGTGCCGATGCCCGTCGACACCTGCACGATCACTTGTCCGAGGACATTCGGGGCCAGGTGGCGGGTCGTGATCCACCACGGCGAGGCACCGATCGCACGCTGCGCGAGGATGAACTCCTGTTCACGCAGCGTGAGCACCTGGCCGCGTACCAGCCGCCCGAGTGGCGCCCACCACACCAGCGACAGACAAAGAAACACGACCAGGTAGTCGAATACCAGCGTGTTCTCGAACATGGCCCAGCCGGTCGCTTCGTACATCGGTTGCGCCAGCGTGGCGACGGCGGGTTTGGTGATCACCGCGACAAAAGCCGCCAGCCAGAACGCCGGAAAGTTCAGCAAGCCGTCCATGATCCAGACCACCAGCGCATCGACACGACCGCCAAGCAGCGGCCCGAGCGAACCGGCGAGCACGCCGATCACCACCGTGGCCAGGGACACCACGAATCCCATCAACACAGCCGTACGGATACCCATCAGCACTCGGCTGAACAGATCCCGGCCGACGGCATCGGTCCCCATCCAGTGCGCTGCGCTCGGACCCTGGCGAATCGCGTTCCAGTCCTGCTCGGCATACCCATAGGGCGCAATCCACGGCGCGGTGATGGCGATCAGCAACACGAGCACGGCGACGACAAGTCCGAACACGCCCATGCGATTGCGGAAGAACGTGCGCCGGGCATCGCCCCACAGACTGTGTGGTGGCGTAGGCACCGGGAGCTCATTCGTGATGGGAGGGTCTTCGGACGCCGGGTTGGCCAGGTTGGCCGGGTTGGCAACAGGATCGTGCGTGGATGCCGGGTCGAGCTTCACGCGCTCACCTTGACGCGCGGGTCGAGCACACCGTAGAGCAGGTCGGTCAGCAGGTTCACGATGGCGGCGATCAGGCCGCTGACCAACGTGGCGGCGGCAACGGTGTTGACATCACCGCTCTGAAATGCGGTGACCGTCACATGCCCGAAGCCCCGGATGCCGAATACGGTCTCTATGAAGATCGTGCCGCTGAGCAGAAACCCGGCGACCACGCCAAGTGCCGAGAGGACAGGCGTCATCGCATTGCGCACCACGTGCCGACGTACGAGGGCCGCCGTTGACAAGCCCTTGGCGCGCGCCGCCCGGATGTAGTCCTGCGACAGCACATCGATCACGGACGACCGGGTGAACCGCAGCACCACCAGCAGCGGCCCGGCCGCCAGCACCGAAGCCGGCAGAAGCGTCTCGGTGCTGAACAGACCGTGCCAGCCGAATCCGGTGCTCGGCAGTACCTGGAAGGTACTGACCAGCAGCACCAGCGCTACCGGCCCGAGCACGAAGGGAGGGATGGACGACAGGACGGTGCTCAGGGTGACGATCGCATAGTCCAGCGGACGATTTCGGTACACGGCAGCGAGCACACCGGCCGGTATGCCCACCGCCAGCGCGATGACCAATGCCGCCAGACCGAGCTGCAACGAAATCGGCAACGCACCGAGGATCAGGCGCCCGACATCAGGATTGCCGGGAAGCGAGTAAGACACGCCGAAGTCACCCTGAACCGCGTTACCCACGAATCGGACGAACCGCTCGATGGGACTGCCGTCGAGTCCCATGTTGAGCTTGAGATTCTCGTAGATTTCCTGGTCGAACACGTTGTTGTTGAGCCGCAACGTGCGCTCCAGCGCCAGATCGGGCGCCCCGTACTGCCCAAGCAGAAAGACGAATGCGGTAATGAACAGCACCATCGGCACCATCAGTACCAGGCGGCGGACGATGTAGCGAAACATGGCGCGAATGCAGATTCAGTCAGCCATGGACCAGTTTTCGATGTTGAGCGGCTTGCCTTGCCCGGCGTTACGGTAGAACTGCAGATCGCCCTGCACCCGATCGCTGACCAGGTAGAAGGACTTCGGCACACCGTAGTCGATCGAGAAGACCTTGTCGTTCCACACCTGGCCGATCTCGGCCACGAGGCGGCAGCGCTCATCCGCATCGCTTGCGTTCATCGCCTCGACGATCATCGGCTTGAGTTCGGGAATATAGGGCACGTTCGTGAACGCGTGGTTCATCCCCTCGGCCCAGGGCTCGTCGGGAATGATGAAGATCATGTTCTGCAGCGTGTCGGTCAGATCGGCGTACCAGGGCTGCTGCGTGTTCATGTGAAGGTGAACCGGGAACGGCGGGTTGTTGCGATCCTCCACCTTCTCGGTCCGCACGTTGACTTTGCGCAAGCCCAGGTTCTGCTGCAGCATGGCCGCATACACTTCGATAGCGGGCAGCTCGGCATTGTTGTTGACCGAGATGTTGATCGGCATGTCCAGCACCGACTCGCCGTAGCTGGATTTCATCAGTTCGGCCCTGGCCGCTTCCGGGTCGTAGGGCATCGCCTCGACCGCAGCGGTCTCGGCTTCGCAGTGCGGCACGTCGGGGCTTCTGTGCATGTTCACTCCCGCCATCAGCTTGAGTTCGCTACCACCGTTCAATACCGCGACGATCGCCTCGCGGTTCAAGGCCATCGAAAACGCGCGGCGCACATTCTCGTCATCCATCGGTGGATTCGGTGTGATCCAGAATTGCTTTACCTGCCACATCGGTTGCTGACGCATCGTGTCGCGCAGTGCCGGGTCGCCGTGTGCCTGGCGGGCCAGATCTTCGGTCAGGGGAAAGGCCACCATGTCCAGTTCCCCGTTGGCGAATGCCGTCAGGATCGTATTCGGGTCTTCGCTGACCGCGAGCACATTGATGCGCTCGAGTGTCGGCTTCGGACCGAAGTACTCCGGGTTGGGCACCATGGTATAACGCTCGCCGGCGAGCGCCTCCTCGATCATGAAGGGCCCGGAGCTGACCGCGGTGCTGGTCCAGAAATCGGCTATGTCATAGTCAGCGTCGCTCGCGGCGTAGAGATCCTCCGGCTTGAATACGCCGAATGCCGCCGTCAATCGCGACAGGAAATTCTCTGCCGGACGGGTGAACGAGATGGCGAGCGTGTGCTCGTCGATCACTTCGATACCTTCGAAGTCACCAGGCTCGCCGGTTCCGAACGGGTCGTAGTCGACGGTCTCGGTGAAGGCCTTCAGCCCCTTGATGTCACCGAACATGCGCCGGGCGGTGCCGAAGTTGTCACGGAAACCAAATGACTCGGCGTTGGTCATCATGGCCATGTAGCCCCAGTTCAATGCCACATCCTCGGCGTCGATCGGGCTGCCGTCGGAGAACTTCGCCTCCGGCCGCAACCGGAACGTCCAGCGAGTGAAGTCCTCGTTCGTCTCCCACGACTCCGCCAGACTCTTTTCCGGAACCGGATTGCCGGCCGTGTCGCCTGCAACAAGCGGGGCCCATAACTGCGAGTGGAACGACCAGGTGCCACGCCGAGCCGGATCGAGTGCGGCCATGTCACCGCCGTCCTGCCAGCTGAAAAAGGTAGCCGCGACGGTCAGCTCCTGCTCGGCGGCCTGCGCCGGAAACGACAACACTGCTCCCAGCAGAAGCGCGGGAAGGGTTCGTGGCAGCAAATGGCTCATGTTCAGTCCTCGTCATGGTGGGTAGATCGGAGCACCACGACGCTGGAAATGGCTGCGAAGCGGCATGTCTGCGGTCGTCTTGATCCTCCGCGCGACTGACTCCTGTTCTGATGTTATCATTAACATCGCATGACGCGGACATTTTGATCGCTCGTACGCGAGCCGGGTATCGTCATCTGTCGTGCCATCAACCAGCCCTTGCCCTGAAACCATGTCCCAGCAACCCGCTTCACGACGACCGAATGTGGTTCTGGTCATGACCGACGATCAGGGTCCCGGCGATCTCGGTTGCGCCGGCAATCCGTGGCTGAAGACACCGCATATCGATGCGTTCGCTGCCGAGTCGGTGCGCTGCCAGGACTTCCATGTCGCCCCGCTGTGCACGCCCACCCGCGGCGGCTTGATGACCGCTCGCCACCCGCTGCGAAACGGCGCTTGGGCGACAGCCTGGGGGCGCTCGATCCTGCATCGGCGCGAACGCACGCTTGCCGATCTGTTCTCCGCGCACGGCTACCGTACCGGGCTCTTCGGCAAGTGGCACCTCGGCGACACCTGGCCGTACCGGCCTCAGGACCGCGGCTTCTCGCGCGTCGTCGCTCACAAGGGTGGCGGCGTGGGCCAGACGCCCGACTTCTGGGGCAACGACTACTTCGACGACACCTACTTCGCCGATGGACGCCCAACCCGCTACGAGGGGTATTGCACCGACATCTGGTTCGACCAGGCAATGGACTTCATCGAGGAGGAAAGCTCGCCTTTTCTTGCCTGCATCATGACCAATGCGCCGCATTCACCGTACTTCGTCGCGGATCGCTACGCTGATCACTACCGCGGCCATCCCGACATCGTCGAGGCGGAGTTCTACGGCATGATCACCAACATCGACGAGAACGTCGGCCGACTCAGGCAGACCCTCGCGGCGCGTGGCATCGAAGATGACACGGTGCTGATCTTCATGACCGACAACGGCACCTCCGGGGGCTGCGCATGTGACGAGCAGGGCTTCGTCGAACGTGGCTACAACGCCGGTCGGCGTGGCATGAAGGCCTCGTGGTACGAGGGTGGACATCGCGTGCCATGCTTCCTGCGCTACCCCGCTGGCGGCTTGCTCGATCGCGACGTGCAGAGCATGGTCAGCTACCTCGATCTGCTGCCAACCCTGGCCGATCTGTGCGGACTGCCACTGGACAGCCCGCTGCCACTGGATGGGCAAAGTTGCGCCGAGGCCCTGTCCGGCAAGCCGGATGAGGCACCTGACGGCAACGACCCGGCCCGCGCCCGACTGCTCGTGATGCAGAACCAGCAAGGTCCCGATCCACCGGCGCGCTGGGAAAACGCCGTGCTGGCCGGACGGTGGCGACTGGTGCGCGGCAGCGAGTTGTACGACGTGCACGACGACCCCGGCCAGCGACGGGACCTTGCCGCCGACCTTCCGGACATCGTCACCTGTCTGCGCGAGCGTCACCGCCTCTGGTGGGACGAGCTGCAGAGCGAACTGGGCGAGTGCGCGCCGCTGGTGCTCGGCGACGCGCACGAGAATCCGACGCGCCTCGACGCGATGGACCTGCAGGGCGACATCGCCTGGGACCAGCCGCATGTTCGTGCTGCGGTGCGCGCCTGCGGCCGATGGCATGTCGAGTTCGCGCGCGCCGGGCGCTACCGCTTCGGCTTGCGGCGCTGGCCGAAGGAGCTGGACTGTGCGCTCGATGCGGTACCGGGCGACGCCGATGACCCGCAGGTACGCGTCCGAGCCACGCGCCATGGCGCCAGCGGCGACACGGTCGGCATCGCGGTGAACGCGGCCGAACTGACTATCGACGGTGAGTGCACAGCTCATCGAATGCGTCCGGACACAACGGAAATCGTCTTCGAGCGCGAGGTTGCGGCCGGAACCTGCGAGCTGCAAGCCACGCTTGTATCAGAGGGCGGCGAGCACCACGCGGCCTACTACGTGTACGTCGAATTTCTCGGACCATGAGGCAGCCGGTCAACAGCACCGATATCGCCAACGCCGCGAAGGTTTCCACGATGACGGTATCGCGCTTCTTCAACTCGCCGGACAAGCTCTCTGCCGAAACCTATGCGCGCATCGCCGAGACGGTGGAACGCTTCGGGTATGTCCAGAACCATACGGCGAAGGCGTTCTTCCGCGGCGAGTCACGTACCGTCGGGCTGGTCGTACCGAACATCACCAATCCCTTCGTGACGACCGTGGTGCGGGGCGCCGAGGATGCCGCACAGGCCGCCGGCTACATGATCTTCATCGGCAACAGCGACGGTGACAGTGAGAAGGAACAGACGTACGTCAGCAACCTGCTCGGGCGTCGGGTCGACGGCATGCTGGTCATTCCCGCGGAATCCGGTAGTCGGGCGCTGCAGACCCTGGCGCTGCACGAAACACCAACCGTGCTGATCGATCGCCCGCTCGGCACCCTGCCCTTCGATGCCGTACGCGCCGATTCCTACGACGGCGCGCGGCTCCTGGCAGCTCACCTGCTCGAGCGGGTGGTACCCCCATTGGTGAAGGCCTCCTCCCGGAAGCCTCGCATTGTCTTCATCGGCGGGGTCAGCGGCGCGCACCCGACCGAGGAGCGCATTCGCGGCCTCGAAGACGTTCTCGGACCGTCCGACATTCAACTGGACATCGCATGCGAGAGCTACAGCGAGGCCGCTGGCATCGAGCAAGTCCATCGCCTGCGAGCTCAAGGCCCTCTGGCGGATATCCTGATCGCCGCGAACAACGTCGTCGCGCTCGGCATCCTCAAGGCGCTGGCGGCCCTCGGTGAGCAACGGCTGCTCGCCAGCTTCGACTCGCTGTCCGAGGATCTGTGCGGGCTGTTCGAACCGTTCATCGCCGTGGTCCATCAGGATGCCTATGCCATCGGCCATATGGCATGCCGGCAGCTGCTCAAGCGTATCGACAATCCAGACACCCCCCACACCGAGCACGTGCTCCCGATGCAGCTCGGTGTAGCAACCAGAGGCTCGCCAAGCGCATGAGTGCCACTGCCGACAGGCCCTTCGAAGTGATGCTCAAGCCCAACGGGCCGCGCTGCAACATCGATTGCCGCTACTGCTACTACCTCGACAAGGAACAATACTACCCCGACACCAAGCGCTTTGCGATGAGCGACACGGTGCTGGAAGCCTTTGTCCAGCAGCACATCGAGGCACAGCTCGACGCCGGGCAGCGTGAGGTCGTGTTCGCCTGGCAAGGTGGCGAACCCACGCTTGCCGGTCGTTCATTCTACAGGCGCGCCCTTGCCTTGCAGCGTGCGTACACGCCGCCCGACGTACGCGTGCTGAACACGATTCAGACGAACGGCTTGTTGTTGGATGTGGACTGGTGCCGCTTCCTGCGCGAGAACGATTTCCTTGTCGGACTCAGCCTGGACGGCCCACGCGAACTGCACGATCGATATCGCCTCGACTCTCGCGGTCGCGGCACCTTCGCCGCCGTCATGGCATCACTCAAGCTCCTGAAGCGGCATGCCGTCCGGTTCAATGTCATCTGCGTCGTGCACCGCCACAATGCCGGCCGAGCACGCGATGTCTACCGCTTCTTCCGCAAGCACAGGATCGAGCACCTTCAGTTCATCCCGTTGATCGAACGCAGCAGCGACGGACGGACGCTGAGCCCGGCACCCGGAACGATTCCCATCCACCAGGAACCGACCGTGCTGCCGTACAGCGTCACGCCGCGCCAGTACGGCACGTTCCTGTGCGAGTTGTTCGACATGTGGATCGAGCGTGACGTGGGCCGCTGCTTCATCCAGTTCTTCGAGGCTCAGATCGGCGTGTGGTCGGGGCATACGTCATCGATGTGCTGGTTCAGCGAAGAGTGCGGCAATGCGCTGGCCATGGAGCACAACGGCGACCTCTACTCGTGCGATCAGTATGTCTACCCGTCCCATCGACTCGGCAATCTGCTCGAGACGCCGCTCGGTACGCTGACACGCTCGGATGCGCAACGCCAGTTTGGCGAGGACAAGCACCGCGGATTACCACGGCAGTGCCAGGCCTGTGACTATCGGTTCGCCTGCCATGGTGGCTGCCCCAAGCACCGCTTCGAGACGACCAGGGACGGTGAGCCTGGCCTGAATTACCTGTGCGAGGCCTACCTGCAATTCTTCGAACACGCGGCGGATGATCTCTCTGCGCTGGCTAGCCTGATCGCCAAGGGGCTGCCTGCAGAACTGATCATGCGCCGGAACCGACCCGGCGACGTCCGCCACACTCCCGCCCAGTCCACACGTAGACGGTAGCCCGACCGATGGCCCTGCGACAAAAGCTGTTGATCCTGTACTTGTCCAACTCCGCGCTCGATTCACCTGTGGTGGGCTGGGCTCGTCATGATGGCCTCGATCATGCGAGCCCGCCCGAACCGGGCGCCGAGGACGAACCGGTCTACGCACGCGGAGTCGATGCTTTGCGCGACGGTTGGCGTCTGATTCAGGCCAGCCCGCTGACAGCGCACGCACCCGGGTCGGAATTCACGACGGCATACCTGAAGTACGAGTTCCTGTTCGAGAAGCTGGTGGATAGCGCCGAAGGCGAGGAGATCAGACCATGAAGAAGCTGAACAGCGCAGAGATGGCGACCTTTGTCGCTCGCGGGTTCTTGCGTCTCGACGCGGTTGTGCCCGAGGCGATCAACGACGCCTTTCTGAATGAATTGACGGCGGTCGCCGGTGAGTCGGCCACTCCGCGCATGCAGCGGCTCATGCAGGACGGTGTCGTACCGCAAGTTGCACCCGGAACTGCCTTGCCGGACGCCTATCCCGAGGGGTCGGCGCTCGCGAACATGCTGGCAGTACCGGAAGTCGCCGGCGCCGTGGAGAGCCTGGTCGGTTCCAATTGCGTCGTCGATCATCACTTCCTGCATACCACGACCCCGGGGGGTACTGCCCAGCACACTCACCAGGATTCGACCATCGACCCGCGAACCGCTTTCGATGTGCAGTTGTTCTACTTCCCCCACAACGTCGACGCATCGATGGGGGGCACCCGTTTCGTGCCAGGCACCCACCTGCGTATCGTCAGCGAAATGGGTATTGCGCGCTACCAGAACTTGCGGGGTCAGCAACGCATCGTCTGCCCGGCCGGCACGGTGGTGTTCTTCCACCACGGGCTGTGGCATGGCGCAGGGGCCAACCGCTCCGACGCGACCCGCTACGTCTGCAAGATCCGACTGTGCCCGAGCGAAGCTCAGCGGCGCCGCTGGGATACCTCCGACCTGCCTGACGCCGGTGCTCTCCAGGCACCGGTCTTCTGGTGCGACCCCGAGGCACCGCAGCAGCCCGTGGAGCGGATACTCACCACGCCGGAACCCTGGTTTGAACAGGATACCGGGCGACTCGAATTCATGAACCGTATTCGCCTGTGGCGCTATCTCACCGGCGACGAGCAGTACGACATCGGTTACTGGATGACGCGGGTCGAAAACGAGCATGCGTCGATCGGCTGATACCGACACCCGGCAACTTCCAGGCGTGAGGGCGGGACCGTCGCTGCATGTCCATCGACGAAAGCCCCGAGCCTTCAAGGAAATGCGATGCATCTGCCCCCGACGTTCGATTCACGCTCGCACGCCCGCAAGACCTTCACGCTCCGCGACAGGTTGCGACAAAAGGGCGTCAGCCGGAATGATCGCGGCCGATCGGCGACAGTCAGGTGTCCTTCAACATCGCGCCCGCCTCGGCCGCCGTCAGCGGCGCCGGGCGCTCGCAGCTCGTCGCGAGCTCGATGAACGTGCCCTTGTCGGCCGAGGTGAGAATCGAGGTCATGGTGTCGACGACGTGCAACGCCAGCTCGAACGAGCAGCGGTGCGGCCTCCCTTCCTGAATGCCAGCAGCCATGTCCGCCAGGCCAGCCGAGCGATAGTTGGCGACACGACCCTTCGAGTCTTCGTGGTTGGGCACGCTGAAGGGGTGGATCGACCCAGGAACCGAGCCGTCGCCCTCTCCTTGGCCAGAGCTCTTGCCCTCGCCAGGGCTCTTGCCCTTGTCATGAGCTTCCACACCGGGCCAGTCGCTGACCACCGTGGGCGCGACGTCTATATCGGCCTTTAGTGTGTCACCACCGAAGAAGTTCGGATCCGACAGGTAGAGGGAGCCCGTCTCGCCGTACAGCTCGATCGGCTCGTGGCGATGGGCGCGCACATCCCAACTCGCGCCGAGGGTGACGACGGCACCACTCGCGAACGCGAGCAAGGCGTGCAAGGTGGTCGGCGTCTCGACATCAACCGTTTCGCCGGCGCGGGGTTGGGAGGCGATGACGCGTCGGGACTGCGGGGTCACCGACATCGCACTCACGCTTATAACCGGTCCGAGCAGCTGCACCAGCTGGGTCACGTAGTAGGGCCCGATGTCGAGAACCGGTCCGGCACCGACCTTGTAGAAGAAGTCCGGGTTCGGATGCCAGTGCTCCATGCCGTGGTTCAGCACGTGCGCCGTGCCACTCGTGACCCGACCGATGCTGCCGGCATCGATTAGCGCCCGCACGTGCTGGTGGGCACCGCCGAGAAAAGTGTCGGGCGCCGAGCCGATACGCAAGCCCCGCGCTGCGGCGAGCGCACCGAGTTCACGCCCCTCCTCGACCGAGAGCACGAACGGTTTTTCCGAGAACACATGCTTGCCCGCCTCGAGGGCCTGCCGGGACACGGTCACATGTGCGGCGGGCACGGTCAGGTTGAGTGCGATGTCGATCGACTCGTCTGCGAGCAAGGCCTCGACCGTCATCGCCGGAACACCGAATTCGTCGCCGCGCGCACCGGCCGCGTCTGCATTGATGTCGGCAACACCGCGTATCTCGATGCTCTTGAACCGGGGTGCCAGCGTCAGATAGCTGCTCGCGATGTTGCCGCAGCCGATGATGCCCACACCCAAGGGGCGATTTGAAGGTCGGCCGGCGGGTCGTCCGGCAGCTTGGCTGGCAGAGGCTCTTTCTGAAGGGGCACCACCCGCCGTCTCGGTCACGAGGGCTTGCCCGTGAAAGTATCGAACGCCTGCTTCGAGCGTCTTGCAAAACGCACCACATCGGATGGCTTGTCGTGCTCGACAATCCAGAGTCTGTCCCTGTCGCTCGCGCGGAGCTGATCGACAAGCCCTTGCCAGTCCATCGTCCCCTGGCCGACATCGGCCCAACCATCTTCGTCGAGGCACTCATCCGACGGGGCGATATCCTTGAGGTGCACGGCGACGATGCGTTCATCGTGGTCAGCCACCCATCGCGCCGGATCGGCACCGCCACGAACCACCCACGCCAGGTCCGCTTCCCAGCCGACGGCAGGCGCGTCTTCCAGAATCACCGCCAGCGGCACCGTACCGTCGGCACAGGCTTGCAGTTCAAACTCGTGATTGTGCCAGGCGAAGGCCATGCCGTCGGCCGCGAGGCGCTTGCCGATCGCGTCCAGGCGCCGCGCGAACGCACGCCAGCCCTTCGCATCTTCCGGCCGTTGTTCGGGCGCAAGGAACGGGGCGACGATCAGGCGCACACCGAGTGACTGCGCCAGCGCGACGGCGTCGGCCGGTCGGGCCTCGAGCATGTCGACGGCCATGTGCGCGGACGGCATGCTCAGATCGACACGAGCGAGTTCGGCCGGCAGCGAGACGGGGTCGATTGTCGGGTCGTCGAAGAGCGCGCCAAAGCCCTCGACCTGTTGATAGCCGAATCCGGCCAGGGTCTCTAACACGGTCGACCAGGGCGGATGCTCACGCGCAGAGTACAGCTGGAATGACAGATTCATGAAGGCTCCTATAACCGCTGCCCGGAGTCCACGTCGAAGACGCAGGCACGCGCAAGTTCGATACCGATACTCACCCGGTCGCCCGGTATGAGCGCGGTCTGGCCATCGACGCGAAAGCGGAACTCCTCGCCATTCAGACTCGACCAGACCTGCGTGTCCGCCCCCATCGGCTCGATCACGTCGACGTCGACTTCAACGACAAGGGGCGCGGCGTCGACATCGGCGCCTGACAGCACATGTTCGGGCCGAATGCCGAGTTCGACCTCACCGTCGCGGCGCCCGACACCGTCGAAGGCATAGGCCTCCAGCGTCGTGTCGAGGCCCTCGCCCTGGAAGCGCGGGCGACCACCGTCATCGACCAGCGCACCCGACAGGAAATTCATGCTCGGCGAGCCGATGAAGGCCGCGACATAACGGTTCACCGGCTGGTTGTAGATCTCGTGTGGCGAACCGAGCTGCTGGATGCTGCCACTCTTCATGATCGCGATACGGTCGGCGAGGGTCATTGCCTCGACCTGATCGTGTGTCACATAGATCATGGTGTTCTCGAGCTTCTGGTGCAGTCGCTTGATCTCGACCCGAAGTTCGGCACGAAGCTTGGCATCGAGGTTCGACAAGGGCTCATCGAAGAGGAAGACATCGACGTCGCGCACCAGCGCACGTCCGATCGCCACGCGTTGCCGTTGACCGCCCGAGAGCTGTCCAGGCTTGCGGCCAAGCAAGGGCTCGATCTGCAGCACATCGGCGGCCCGGGCGACGCGCTTCTCGATGTCCGCCTTCGGCAAGCCGGCGTTCTTCAGACCGAAGCTCAGGTTGCCGCGCACCGTCATCTGCGGGTACAGCGCGTACGACTGGAAGACCATGCCGATGCCACGGTCCTTCGGCTCCTCCCAGGTCACGTTTCGCTCCTTGATGAAGATCTGCCCGTCGGTCACGTCCAGAAGCCCGGCGATGCAGTTCAGGAGCGTCGACTTGCCGCAGCCCGACGAGCCGAGCAACACCAGGAACTCGCCCTCGCCGATCTCGAGATCGAGCCCGTGCAGGACCTTGGTATCGCCGAAGGACAACGCCAGCTCACGTATCGAGACACTGCTCTTGCCGGCATCGCTCATGACGCATTCATTCCGCTGTTCCCATCCCCTGCGCACCCGCGTCTACTCCCGCGTCCGGGTTCCCTGATCTTCATGCGCCCGCCTTCATGTCCGTCATCGTCAACCTTCATCCCTTCACCGCACCCGCCGCGATGCCGCGTACGAACAGCTTGCCGGAGACGAAATAGACGATCAGCGGCACCAGCCCGGTCAGGATGGTCGCCGCCATGTTGACGTTGTATTCCTTCACCCCCTGGACGGAATTCACGATGTTGTTCAGCTGCACCGTCATCGGGTAGTTGGCGGGCTTGGTGTAGATAACGCCGAACAGGAAGTCATTCCAGATGCCGGTGATCTGCAGGATGATCGCGACCACGAAGATCGGCAGGCTCATCGGCACCATCACCTGCAGGAAGATGCCCCAGAATCCTGCACCATCGACGCGCGCCGCCTTGAAGAGCTCTTCGGGTATCGACGCGAAGTAGTTCCTGAACAAGAGGGTCAGGATGGGCATGCCGAAGATCGTGTGCACGAGCACGAGCCCGGGAAGAGAGCCGTAGAGGCCGAGTTCGCGGAGCAGGATGACGATCGGGTAGAGCATGACCTGGTACGGGATGAAGGCACCGAATATCAGGATGGTGAAGAACACGTTCGCGCCCTTGAAGCGCCAGTTGGCAAGGGCGTAGCCGTTGACCGACGCGATGATGATGGACAGCACCACCGACGGCACCGTGATCACCACCGAATTCCAGAAGCCGCGACTGAGCCCGTCGCAGTTGAGGCCGGTACAGGCCTCCGACCAGGCCTTCACCCAGGGCTGGAAGGTGATCTCCAGCGGCGGCGAGAAGATGTTGCCGAGGCGCACCTCCGGCATGCCCTTCAGGGAGGTGACCACCATGATGTACAGCGGCAGGGCGTAATACAAGGCGACGACGATCAATGTGCCGTACAGGAAGATGTTGCGCCTGGACAGCGTCCGTGTCGGCCGCTTGCCGCGCGGACCTGTGTCGAGGACTCCGTCAGCCACGCTTGCGTCCCCCGAATTCCAGATAAGCCCACGGAATCAACACCACCAGCACGGTCAGCAGCATCATCGTCGAGGCGGCAAAACCCTGCGCCAGGTTCTGCGACTGGAACATCGTGTCGTAGACATACTTGGCGGGAACCTCGGAGGAGATGCCCGGCCCGCCGCTGGTCTGCGCGACGACGAGGTCATAGACCTTGATGATCGATGCCGCGATGATGACCAGTGTGGTGATGAACACCGGCTTCATCATCGGGATGACGATGAACAGGTAGGTCTTCCACATCGGAATGCCATCGACGCGTGCCGCTTTCCAGATGTCCTCGTCGATGCCGCGCAGCCCGGCGAGCATCAGGCACATCACGAAGCCCGACCCCTGCCAGATACCGGCAATCAGGATGCCGTAGATGACGATGTCGGGGTTGTACAAGGGGTCGAAGGTAAAACCGCTCCAGCCGAGCCCGCGAACGACCCGCTCGACGCCGAAATCCGGGTTCAGGATCCACTGCCAGACGAGCCCTGTGACCACGAACGAGAGCGCGAACGGGTACAGGAAGATGGTGCGAAAGGCATCCTCGAAGCGGATCTTCTGATCGAGGAGTGCGGCCAGCACGAAGCCGATCACCAGCGACAGCACGAGCATGCAGACGCCGTAGATCGCGAGGTTCTCGATCGCCACCAGCCAGCGACTCGTGCCCCAGAGGCGCTCGTACTGATCGAGGCCGACGAACTTCTCGTTCGGCAGCATGCGCGACTTGGTGAACGAGTAGAACACCGTCCACAAGGTGCCCCCGACGAAGACGACGAGCGCGGTCAGGATCATCGGGATCGCCGCGATCTTCGACGAGAGATTGCGAAGCGGACGGAACGGTCGCCCCGTCCGCTTCGCGTCCATCCGCTTCGCGGGTACGCTCATGCCGAGGTCATGCCACCGCCCTTGCGCGGCCGGTCACACGGTCCATGGCGCCGTTCAGGTCATCGCTCATGGCGCCGTTCATGCCGCTCTTCATGCCGCCTTCCATGATGGCGAAACCGAACAAGGCGCGGTCGATCGATGGACGTCAGTCGGCGTTGTCCATGATGCTCGCGTAGCGCTCCTGCGCGTCGGCGGCACTCATCGCGTCACTGCTCCAGAACTCGACCATCAAGTCCTCGAGCTGTGCGGTGGTATCAGCGGAGAGACTCTGGTTGGCGTCCTTCAGGACGTTGCCTGCCGCAAGAATCTCGAGACCCTTCTTCATGCAGTCGTTCGCGGCCGCCAGATCGACATCACCACGCACCGGCAACGAGCCTTTCTTGAGGTTGAAGGCCACCTGCACCTCCTTGCTCATCATCATCGAAGCCATTTCGAGCTGCGCCTTGGTCTTCTCGGGGTCGTCCAGTTTCGGGAAGTAGAAGGCATCGCCACCGGTCGAGATGACGGCATTGTTGCCGAGACCCGGCAGGCATTCGTAGTCCTCACCCGCAACCTGTTCGGCCACCTGGAACTCTCCTTGTGCCCAGTCCCCCATGATCTGACCGCCGGCCTTGCCGGTGATGACCATGTTGGTCGCGAGGTTCCAATCCTGCACATTGCTGCCCTTGGCGAGTTCACGCGCATTGACGGCAGCCTCGAATACCTTGGTCATCTCCGGGCCACGCACCGCCTCGGCATCCTGCTCATCCTTCACCTTGGCCCACAGCTCGTTACCACCGAGCGCGACGATCATCACGTCGAATGCGCCGTTCGACTGCCAGGGCTGACTGCCCATGGCGAGCGGTACCAGCCCGGCTTCACGCAGTTTCGGGGCGCTTTCGACAAACTCGTCCCAGTTGGTCGGCACCTCGAGACCGTTGCTCTCGTAGGCGGCACGACTGAGCCAGATCCACTGCCACGAATGAATGTTCACGGGCACGCAGTACACTTTGCCATCGAGCGTGCAGGCATCGAGCAGGCTGGTCGGGAAGACGAGATCCGCCCAGCCTTCGGCCTCGGCCACCTCGGTAAGATCCTGCATGAGGCCGGCTTCGACGAGTTCCTCTGCCTGCCGTCCGTGGTTGAACTGGGTGGCGCCCATCGGGTCGCCACCGGTGATACGGCTGACCATGATCGGCCGTGCCACACTGCCGCCACCCGCGATGGCGCCGTCCACCCAGGTGTTGCCGGTGGCATCGAAGGCCTTGGCGAATTCCGCCACGGCAGCCGCCTCACCGCCGGACGTCCACCAGTGAGTCACATCCAGTTCGGCCGCCTGCAACGGCGCGGAGCCTACCGCCAGCGCTGCAAGGCTCGACAACCAGAAGGACTTTTCCATTTTTCTCATCAACGACTATCTCCAGTGTGGGGTAGCGGACAGACCGGTGCGACGACAGCTCAGCACGAGTCGGTTGGCACGACTTGTCAGCAGAAACGGGCGGCACGACAATCGTTCCGGCCGTTCATTAACGGGCTCAAAGTTACGGGAGCCGCTCTGACGTGTCAATCGAGACCGGCCTGACGATGGCCGCGTCGGTATCCGTGTGAACGGCCGCATCAACCGGTGCTGCGACTGCGGTATCGATCACCGCAACTACAACCGCGGCATCGACAACGGCCTCAACCCTTGACCGCGCCCGCCGTCAGTCCGCTCACGATGTTTCGCTGGAAGATCATGACCAGCACGAACAGCGGTGCGGTCGCCGAGACCACCGAGGCGACAGCGAACATGACGTTGCCTTCGGTCTGCGTCGTGCCGAGGAAACTCGCGATCTTCGGCACCATCGTCTGGTTGTGTTGCGACAGGATCGTTGCCGTGACGGCGAAGTCGTTGTAGGCCAGCAGGAAGCTGAAGAGCCCCGTGGTGATGACCCCCGGCCACATGACCGGCATGATCACATGGCGGAACGCCTGCGCCCGGGTACAACCGTCGACGATCGCACTCTCGTCGAGTTCCCGCGGCACGTTCATGAAGAACGAGCGCAGCATCCACAAGGTGAACGGCTGGTTGATGGCGACGAGAACGATGATCGCCGTCGGCAGGTAACCCCAGATGTTCAGCTTGAAGAATGGCAGCAGATAGCCCGAGACCAGCGTGATGTGTGGCATGGCGCGGAAGACCAGGGCAACGATCAACACCACGAACGCGTACTTGTAGGTCGATCGCGCCAGCGCATAGCCGCCGAGCGTGCCGAAGGTCAGCGAGATGACCGTGACAGCCACCGTCACGATCAGCGAATTGATCGCGGCGCGCCAGAAGCCTTCCTTGAGCCAGGCCCCTTCATAGGCAACCCCGGTAAAGGCCTCGCCGTAACGCGCGGCGGTGCCCACCCCGGTGACGGCGTCGGTCCAGTTGTTCTTCGAGAAGAAGTCACCCTGGATCTTGAACGAGCCCCACAGTGTCCAGAAGAACGGAAAGGCCGCGACGATCAGCCACGCGATGATGAAGATCGAGGTCAGGATCAACAGCGGCGTGGAGCGCTTGTTGGCAATGTCGCTGGGCATGCCGCTCATGATCGGAAGTCCTTCCAGGTGCGATACACCACCGGCGTCAGGATGATGCAGATGCCGATGATGGTCAGCACCGAGGTGGCAGCGGCGGAGCCGAACAGCTTCGTCTCCTGCGACAGATCGTTGTAGATGACCCAGGAGAGCGAAGTCGCGTTGGCCTCCGCACTGAAGCCGACGATGGGCTCGAACACCCGGAACGAATCCATCAGGTGAATCAGCATGACGAACAGTACCAAGGGCGCGAGGTAGGGAATTGTCACGTAGATGGTCCGCTGGAACCGGGTGGCCCCGTCGATCATCGCCGACTCGATCGTCTCGCCGGGCACCGTCTGCAAACCCGCATAGAAAACGATGAACGCAAACGGTGTGGTGTGCCAGACCCCGTAGATGATCAGGGTGATCCAGGTGAGCGTTGGGGACGCCTTCAGACTCAGACTCGGATCATCGTAGATCCATTGCAGGGTCGAGCCGATGATGCCGTCCGCATCGATCATCCAGAACAGCACGAGCGAACCGATAAGAGGCGTGACGATGAACGGCAACAGCGTCGCGAAGATGACGACCCCCTTCAGCCAGCGATGCAGCGTGTTGACGGCCAGCGCGAGCAGAAAACCGAGCAACAGCACGATCGGCGTGGTCGCGAAGGTGTAGGTCAGGGTGAACGCGAGTGCCTTGTAGAAGGGCAGGTTCATCATCTCGCGGCCGAAGTCACCCAGGTTGTCCCGATTCGCCCAGGCACTCTTCAGCTCATCGATCGCCAGATGACTTCGGTTGGTATACGTGCCAAGCCCGTTGAAGCGTCCGAGGGGTTGCTCTTCGAGAAGCTTCGCGCTCGCCACTTCATCGACCTTGACCTGCTCCTCGCAACCGAAGGGACCGCAGGTCTCCGTCTTGACGAGAACCTTCTCGTTCTCGATGTACAGCGACTGCACGACGACCGAGATGATCGGCAGCGCGATGAACAAGAGCATCGCGATGGCCGAAGGCGCGAGGAACATCCAGAACGTGCGATGCGGCATGAGGCAGGCCCGTCAGCGGGCAGTCACCCGTATGGCTGGCGGCCTAGAGGTAGCCGCCCTCTTTCGCGGCCGTCGTGTAGGCCGCCATCGCATCCGACATGGCCTTCGCAGCGTCCTCTGACCCTTGCAGGAAATCGACGAGATTGTCACCGAGTGCGGTGTGCATCAGGTTGACGTAAGGCAGCATCGGGTACGGCTTCGCGCCGCCTTGTGCCGAGGCCAGTACACCCTGTGCCGCGTCGGTCGGCTCATAGCCATCGATCAACCAGACCGCCGCATCGGCGTTGGCATTGGCAAGCTCGGCCGTCAGGCCTTGCGCAAGCGCCTGGAAGGTGGCTTCGGCATCGGCGTCGGAGATGTTCTTCGGGATGACGAAACCGTCCCACCAGAGCGTGGTTGCCGGCGTATCACCGCCACCGACCATCGGGGCCGAAGCGAACACGACGTTGTCGACAACCCCTTCAGCCGCGCCTTCCTCGTCGATGACGGCGCCGGCTCGCGAACCCCAGAGATTGACCATGGCAGCCTTGCCCTGCTCGAACTCCGCTTGTGCCGCATTGGTGTCGAAGGTCAGGTAGTCCGGGTTCATGAAGCCGGCGAGAGACTTCATCATCTCGAGCGTCTTGATTGCCTCCTCGCTGTCGAGATTGGCTTCGGCCGTACCGTCCTTGAACAGTTGACCGCCAAAACCCATGTACATGTTGATGAACTCTTCACCCAGGTTCCAGCCCGAACCGAAGGTTCCCGTGAACGGATAGTCCGCCAGGCCCTTGTCCTTGATGGCCTGTGCCGCTGCCAGAACATCCTCGTAGCTTGTCGGTGCATCGACTCCGGCTTCCTCGAGCATGTCCTTGCGATACATCAGGTGCTGGGCGTTGGCCATGAAGGCGATGGCGACGACGTTGCCGTCGATGACGATCTTCTGACGATCGGAAATGTTCTCACCGTATTTCTCGACCAGATCGTTCAGCGGTCGAACAAGGTCGGCGTTCATCAGCGGCACCAGCGAGCCGTTGGCAACGAAGGCACCGGTGTACTCCGACGGGTTGGCCGTCAGCGCAGCCACCTGAATATCCTTGTGTTCGGCCGTCAGGTTACTGTCGATCGTCAGACCATCGTGAGCACACGATTCAGCCGCCGCGACGATGGCCTGGATTGCCGGAAACTCGTTGCCGAGAAGGTTGATCTTGCCGCTGACGTCGCTCATGTCGCAATCGGCGGCATGGACGGCACTACTGCCGAAGACACCACCGCCGAGCGCAACCAACGCGACGCTTGCGGCCAGGGTATGACGGGCAAGCCGGCCAGTGAGGGGTGTGAAACGGTTACCACAGGGCAGTGTGCGGGTCATGCGCGTGACTCTCCAGAGCTCGGCAAAAGGATCAGATCGACGCTCTGTGGACAGTCGAACGGACTGCCACGACACAGCGCGCGTTAACCGCATTTATAACACGGAGGAGCGCCTCGTCAGACAACACCGTCCCGGTCTGAAGCTTGCTACAGCGCCTCGCTCGATCGTGGATGGAGGGTCACGTCGAGGGTCAGCGCAGGGTGCTGAAAGGTTCGCAGGTACGAGCCGAAGGCACTCGACGCACTGATCCAGTCAGCGCGCAGGTCGTCGCGGTGCGATCCGATCCGCTCAATACTCACCCCACCGGCGCGACACCGCTCCGGCACGACGAAACTGTCCACCACCCGGCCTGCCCGCAACTGTTGCAAATCGGGTTCGACCCGAAAGCGACACTGCACGGGTCGGTCGATCGACATCGCGAAATGCGCTTGCAAGCGCTCACGCATGCCTGTCTGTATGGCCTCGACAGCGTCCGCCAGCTCAGTCTCTGTCGGCACCGGGGGTGGCATCCGGCAATGCCTCGACAACGCCTCGATCTGTTGGTCGAAGCCACGCAGGTAGATCGTGAAGTCACGGATCGTGGTGTCACCTTTCAAGGTCGAACTGATGATTCGGACGACCGCTGATGCGCCATTCGAGAAGGAAGCAAGCACGTGTGAAAAGTGATCAGGGACCGGATCTACGCGAACGGCGAGAGGCGTTTCAAGAGCAAACGAAGGGTGATCATCTACCTGTAACTCGATGACCGGATCTTGATCAACAGAGAACCCGCTGGTCGCCCGCTTGTCGATCGAAAGCGTCAGCGCCGGCTCCTCCGACGTGCATTCGAAGCGAAACCGGTGACGCTCGGCGGCAAGCAGGTAGGGTTCTCCAAAGCGATCACTGTAGACACGATGGGTGACGATGCCACTCGCGTCATCGACCTCGTCGAGCCGATGCCAGCGGCCGATAGTCCGCGCCCTTGGTAACAGACGCTTGTCGTCTGGCGCCGGCCCGGCTGACTGACTCTCATCTGGCTGCTCGGCCGGACGGTACGTCGCCGGACCGAGAAGCATTGCCAGAACCGGCAGGCAAAGCAGCAGGAAAAGCCAATGCCGCGTGCGCGTGACATACCGTCGTCGCATGATCTGCCTGCCGTTGACGTGGGTCGGTCATCCACGGCCGGATATCGACCCGTTTTCGTATAGCTTGAGCACCTTGCAAATGCTGCGACCTTCAAGTTGATTTCTTCAGGCTGATTCCTTCGACGCACCTCCCGCGTCACGGAATCCGCCCGACTGCCGTGACCAGAGTTGCGCATAGAGCCCATCGCCCGCGCTGAGGGAGGCGTGTGTACCTTCCTCGACTATCCGGCCTGCCTCCATGACGAGCAACCGGTCCATCGCGGCAATTGTCGACAACCGATGCGCTATCGCGATGACCGTCTTGCCATCCATCAAGGCGGCAAGGTTTTCCTGAATGACCGCTTCCACCTCGCTGTCGAGTGCACTGGTGGCTTCGTCCAGAACGAGAATGGGCGCGTCCTTTAGGAACATGCGCGCGATGGCGACACGCTGACGCTGCCCACCCGAGAGCTTCACGCCACGCTCACCGACGTGCGCCTCATAACCTCGACGACCCTTCGCATCCTCGAGATCCTCGATGAATTCGTGTGCGCTGGCACGACGCGCCGCACCGATGACATCCTCGAGAGTGGAGCCTCGACGGCCGTAGGCGATGTTGTCGAAGACAGAGCGGTGCAAAAGCGAGGTGTCCTGGGTGACGACACCGATGTGCCGCCTGAGCGATTCCTGTCGAATGTCGCGAACATCGGTGCCATCGATCAGCACGCGTCCAGCCTCGACATCGTAGAGCCGCAACAGGAGGTTCGTGAGCGTGGTCTTGCCGGCACCCGAGCGCCCGACCAGGCCGATCTTCTCGCCGCCGTCGACTTTGAGCGTCAGTTCCTCTATGACACCGGTTTCCTTCCCGTAGTGGAAACGGACCTGCTCGAATTCGACACTGCCTTGCGGGACGGCAAGATCCCCGGCGTCGCGAGCGTCGACTACTTCACGCGGCTTGGAGAGCATCAACTTGCCGTCATAGATGATGCCGATACTCTCGAACAGGCCCGAGAGTTCCCACATGATCCAGTTCGACATGCCCTGCAGTCGCAACACCAGCCCCAGGCCGACGGCCAGTGCACCGACCGTTGCCGCGCCGTCGAGCCAGAGGGCAATGCCGATGGCGCCGACCGCGAAGAGCAGAAGTGCATTCAGCTGATCGAGCACGACGTTCATCTTCGTCACGTAGCGCATTTGCGGATAAACGGTTCCCAGGAACCCGTTCATGCTCTCGCGCGCATAGTTCGCCTCGTGGCCGGTGTGCGCGAACAGCTTCACCGTTGCCATGTTGGTGTAACTGTCGACGATGCGGCCGGTCATTTCGGAACGCGCGTCGGCCTGCTCACGTGAAACCTGCTTCAGACGCGGCAGGAAATAGCGGAGCATGAAGACGTAGAGGCAAAGCCAGCAGACGAAAGGCAACATCAGCCAGAGGCTGGCCGAGCCCATCAACAGCATGGCGCCGATGAAATACACGCCCACGTAAACCAGCACATCGAGCACCTTCAGCACGGCATCGCGGATGGCCAGGGACGTCTGCATGACCTTGGTCGCGACGCGACCGGCGAACTCGTCCTGGTAAAAGGCATAGCTCTGACCGAGCATCCAGCGATGCGCCCGCCAGCGGACCGCCATGGTGTAATTGGGCAGAACCGTCTGATGCAGGATCAGTGACTGCAAAAATCCCGCGAGAGGCAGCAGGACGAGAATGACCACGGCCATCAACGCAAGCGTGACGCCTTCCTCCGCAAGGAATGTCTCCGGATTCCGCGTACCGAGCCAGTCGACGATATTGCCGAGAAAGCCGAACAGGCTGACCTCCAGAATCGAGATGATCGCCGTGAGTCCCGACATCATCAACAACCAGCGCAGCGAATCGCGCGAGTAGTGCCACAGGAAAGCGACCAGACCTTCCGGCGGCCGTGTCGTCGGCGCGTCGGGAAACGGTGGAATACGACGCTCGAAATATCCGAACATGGGAAAGCTATCCAGTCGAGATAACTTCGCCGATTTCGGCGACACGCATCAGCACGAACCACAATGCATACAGGATGCCGCCTGCCATCAGGAAACTCATGATGACAGTCAATGGCGTTGCCAGCCAACCGAGCGAGCCAAGCAGCAGCATCAGGAAAACTGCCTGCGCAACGCGGCTGCGGATACCATAGCGGAGAACGTGCGCCGCGACCGATAGCGAAAAGCCGGACATGAGACCGCTGATGAAAGCGACTTGCCCCGTCTGGAGCTCGATGAATTCGCGCATGATGCGAGCGGGCCATGAGGCGGGCGGGCGGAACCCCTCAGTATACGCTGCGTGGGCAAGTGGAGCACCCGCATGAGCACCCTCACCAGCGTGTTACCGGCATTGCGCCGCTGGCTGCGCGCCATCGCCCAGCCCGAGATCAGTCCCGAACTCGACGCCGCGCTGGCCGCAGAGCTGCAGGACGCACGCGCTCGCGTACCGGTGCTCTGGCTGCTCGGCAAGACCGGTGCCGGCAAGACCTCTATCGTGCAACGCCTGACCGGCGACAGCCGCGCCGAGATCGGCAACGGCTTCGAGCCCTGCACCCGTACTGCCCTCGAATACGATCACCCGTCCGGACAGCCGGTCATGCGCTTTCTCGATACGCGTGGCCTCGGTGAGCCGCACTACGATCCAGAGGAGGATCTCGCTGCTTGCCGCACGGCCAGCCATGCACTGTTGATCATCACCCGCGTCGACGATCCCGTCCAAGGCATCGTGATCGACGCTCTGCAGCGTCTCGCTGCAGACAGCGAGGCACTTGCCATCCTGCACGTGCATACCGCCTTGCAGGCGATTCCGGACGAACAGGACCGCGCGCGCGCAGTCACGCACAACACGCGACAGGTCACCGCCGCCCTGGAGCGCGAGGTGCCCACGGTGCAGGTGGACTTCACCGACGAGGCCGACGGCTACGAAGATCCGCACCTCGGCCTCGGCAAACTCAGGCAGGCCATCATCGATCTGGTACCCGCATTGGAACTGGCGCTTGCCGTCAAGCACAAGGGCGATCGCGAACAGCAGGCGTTTCTTGCGAATCGCACGGAAATCCTCGGCTACGCCGGCGCCGCGGCTGCCGTCGATCTGCTCCCGGCGGTCGGCCTGGTGGGCGTACCCAGCGTACAGGGCAAACTCCTGCATGCGCTGGCAGGGCGTTACGGCATGCCGTGGGACAAGCGCACGGCGCGTGATTTCCTGGCCGTCCTCGGCACGAGCTTCCTGTACCGCTACATCATTTCGCTGAGCGGCCGTCAACTGGCCAAGCTGATACCGATCTATGGCCAGACGGCCGGAGCCGCCGCCGCTGCGAGCATCAGCTTCGCCAGTACCTATGCGCTGGGTCGTGCCGCGAGTCTGTACCTCTACCGGCGCGCTGCCGGCGAACCGGTCGACAGCGATGACCTGCAAGCAGCCTTCCGTCGAGCTTTCGATGAACACAAGGATGCCCCATGAAGCGTATCGCCCGGTCCCTGACTCGTCTCAGTGCCAGCGGCGTCGGCTCGCTCTGGTACCTGTTGCTGGTAGCCGTGCTGCCGATCGCCAGCCTGATGCTCGTTGCCTTCTGGTTTCTATGGCAGAGCGGTCAGTTGTTGACCGTCCTGTTCACCTGGCTTGCCATTACCCTCATCGCCTATCTGATCTTCGTCAACCTGCCGCAACGAAAGGCACGACAGCAACTGGCCGCGGCCCAGGCCCGACAGGACGCAGCGGTGGAGGCTACCGCCCAAGCGGCTGAGGAGGGCGAGGCGGAGCTGCCTGAGCAGCTCGACGAGCGCGCCGACTGGTCGGAGCGCGACAGCGCGATCTGGAAACGACGCTGCGTGGCCATCGAGGCTAGCGTGTCTGCCGATCCACCATGGAACGAGCTGCCCACGCTCGCGGCCGACGAGCTGGCCGCCATCGCGACCGAATACCACGGCCCGAAAAGCAATGCCCGCTACCGATTCACACTCCCCGAGGGCCTGCTCGTCGTCTCGGTCGCGAGCGAACGCTACCGACGCGTGGTCAAGGAAACGGTACCGTTCGCCGATCGCATAACCGTCGCCTCGCTGGTCACGCTCTATGAACGCCAGGCGCAGATCGCCGGCGGCTTGAACTGGCTGAACCGGGCACGCCGCGTCGCTCGGCTGATCAACCCGGTGGCGGCTGCCGTCGGCGAGCTTCGTGATCAGTTCACCGGCCGCGTGTTGAGTGAGACGACCACCGCTCTGCAACGCGATCTGAAACGGTTGCTGCTGCAGGAAGTAGCGCAGGTCAGCATCGATTTGTACAGTGGCCGACTCAAGGTCTCGGACGATGAACTTGCCGGCTTCCAGAGTCGCGCGGTACGCGACGACGCCCAGCGCGGCGTGGATGCCGCCGAACCCTTGCGCATCGTGCTGATCGGCCAGGTCAGCGCCGGCAAGTCGTCCCTGGTCAACGCGCTGGCGGACACCCTCGCCGCCGAGGTCGACCTGCTGCCGACGACCGACAGGGCGACCGTGCACGTGCTGAGCGCACACAATAACGACGAGCACGACGCGCCGTTGCACCTGGTCGATACGCCGGGTATCGATGACGATGCAGAGCGCCGGCAGGAACTGGTACGAGTGGCGAGCGACGCCGATCTGGTCATCTGGGTCGCCCGCGCCACCCAGCCTGCGCGAGCAGCCGATCAGCAACTGCACGAACAGATCGACAAGCACTTCCAGGCCCATCCGGCACGCCGCCGACCACCCGTCATGCTCGCCCTGACGCATATCGACAAGCTGCCGCCACGCAACGAATGGTCACCACCGTATGATCTCGACCGGGCCGGGACAGCACGGGGTGGAAATCAGGCGCCCGGCCCAGAGCGGGTTAGCCAGGAGGGAAGCGAACGAGGTCGCAAGGCGACCACGATTCGACGCGCGCTCGAAAGCGCCGCGACGGCAATCGGGCTGCCTGACGACACACCCGCCGTCCCCGTGTCCCTGAACGCGCCCGACCGTCTCTACAACGTCGACGCCGTCGCCGCCCGCATCATGCTCCTGGCAGACGACGCGACACTCGCCCAATTCAACCGCCGGCGCGTCGAGAGCGGTGGCGATACCGGCGGCTGGCGCGCGCGCTGGGAACAGACGAAGTCGCTGGGCACGGCGGTCGGCAAGCGTGTGTTGAAGCAGGGCGAGCGGCGGTAGCGGTTCAGCTTCGGACGCGTCGGTAAAGGCGCGACTCGCTGACGTCAAAACCCAGGCCGGTATAGAAACCGCTGATCCGGTCAGGACAGTAGAGTTCGACCGAGGCGACATTCGCGATCGCCGAGTGCGAGAGCACGAATTCGACCAGTCGCTTTCCCAATCCCGAGTCGCGACTATCGGGCCTTACGATGACATCGAACAGAACGGCCTTGAATATGCCATCCGTCAATACTCGCGCAAACGCATTCACCTGCCCTTCGTCGTCCAACGCTGCAACGCACAAGTCGGAGCCCGCAATGACGGCACGGACGTCGGCCAGCGACCGGGAGTGACACCACCATTCGTTGATCATCAAGCGATGAATATCAACGATATGTTCTTCGGCGAGCGATTCCAGCCAGCGCATCAATTCAGATCCGCACCCATGCCCTTCAACACGTCCAGCGGCACCACCCGGGTGGCGGCCTGATTCGTCGCACGGAGGTATACGCGGGGTGCCTTGCCTTCCTCGTAGGCTTCAAGCCAGCGACTTGCGCACAGGCACCAGCGGTCGCCGGCCTCGAGCCCCGGAAACCCGTACGCGGGGATCGGCGTTGAAAGATCGTTCCCTCTGGAGGCCGTGAAGGCCAGGAACTCGTCGGTCACCGAGACACAGACGGTATGCGAGCCCGCGTCACCCGGCCCCGTATCGCAACAGCCGTCGCGATAGAAGCCGGTCAGCGGATCGAGCCCACACACCTCGAGCGGTTCGCCGAAGACGTTCAGCGCCTGCTCGTCCAGAGCTGGCCCGTCGCCGGGCGTGTCGTTGTCGGTTTCCAAGTGCTCGAACGTCTGGCAGTTCTCTGTGTTGCCGTAGCCGCCTAGGTGGCGGGCGCCTCGTCGGCAAGCGTCGCGACGCCCTGTTTCTCACGCATGCCGTCCCTGAATATCGCCTTGATCAAGGCAATGCACATCAACACCATGACAAGCGAGAATGGCAGCGCACCGATGACCATTGCCGTCTGAATGGCTTTCAGTCCACCGACGAGCAAGAGTGCCGCCACCACAGCGCCCAGGGCGACACCCCAGAAGATGATGTGTGGACGCGCCTTCGGCCCTTCATCGCCCGCGGCGTTGATGGTGTTGACGATCAGCACAGCGGAGTCGGCGGAGGTGACGAGGTAGGTCATCAAGAGGATGACGATCATCACCGCCATCGCCCAGCCGAGGAAGGGCGAGAGCATGTACTGCACCATCGCAAAGATCTTGTCGCCATCGGGGGCTGACGCAATCAAGCCACCGGCGCCGCCGTTCAGTTCGAGGTCGATGGCGGTGCCACCCGCCCAGGTGAACCAGACGAAGCACATCAGCGACGGAACGATCATCGCTCCGAGCACGAATTCGCGGATGGTGCGGCCTTTGGAAATACGCGCGAGGAACAAGCCGACGAAAGGCGCAAAGGCTACCCACCACGCCCAGTAGAACACCGACCAGGCACCCTGCCAGCCGGCCAGCGCGTCACCGGTTTCGGTACCGTCAGACTTCCAGACGCGGAACGTCATGTCCGGCAACGCCACCAGATAGTCGAAGACACCAAGAACCAGCGCCTTCAGTCCGAAAAAGGACGCACCGAAGACGAGGAAGTAGCCAAGCAACAAGATGCTCAACACCATGTTGATGTTGGAGAGCCACTTGATGCCCTTGCCGACACCCGAGAGCGCTGACAGGGTTGACGCGCTCATGATGACGACGATCGCGACGATGATGCCGGTAGGCGATGCGGTTCCTTCAGCGTTGATCAGCCAGTCGCCGATGCCGATGCGTGATAGTCCGGCGACGAACTGCTCGACGCCGAAGCCGAGCGTCTGGGCGACACCGAGAATGGTCGCGACCACGGCGACGACATCGATGACATGGCCGAGCGGACCGGACAGGGCCTTGCCGAAAAGGGGGGTGAGGGACGACCTGATCGTCAACGGCAAGGAGCGGCGGTAGCTGAAGAAGGCCAGCGCAAGACCGGCGATGGCGTAGCACGCCCAGGCACCGAGTCCCCAGTGCAGGAACGACCATTTGTACGCATTGCGAATGTTATCTGCACTCGCTCCCGTGGTAAGGCCCTGAATGACCTCCGGATTGTTGTTCCAGTGGTACATGGGCTCAGCGACCGACCAGGTCAGCATGCCGACGCCGATGCCTGCGCCGAACATCATCGAGAACCACGAGAAATTCGAGAATTCGGGGACGTCGTTCACCCGCCCGAGCTTCAGTCGTCCTGCCGTCGGCCAAGCCGCCAGTAACAGACAGAAGAGCACGAAGGCCGCAACGGCATAGATGTACCAGGCACCGAAGTTCTCCAGGATGAAGGCATTGAAGGTGTTCAACACACCGCCTGCCTGCTCGGGAAACGCCACCGCCCAGATGACCAGAGCGCCGATGAGAATCTTCGCGCTGATGGTTACGTCACGGCTGAACCCCTTGTAGAACCCGGTTGTCGCGGTTCGAATGGGTAAGCTCATCATGGGAGGTTTTATTGCCATTCACCTGTGCTCCGCCGGGCCGCTCGTCGATGAAATATCCGCACAAATCTTGCGCCAACTGTTCAGGCAGTGCAACTCTTGCCTTACCGCAAAGCTCTACCGGCCTGCGCACGGCGGTTCTGCCTGAAACTCAGGGCAACCGCGTGTCGTTGACGTGATTGGTGATATTGGTGAAGAAGATGGTCGCCATCGCCAAGGTCAGATCGAGCAGATTCTGATCGGTGACACCCTCGCCGCGGGCGTCGGCAAGCAGCTCATCGGGCAAGATTCCGGGCTGCCGCAACAGCTCACGCACGATCGCGAGCAAAGCGTCAAGGCGTTGATCGTCGCTTGCATTGCCGGCTCGAATCGCGTCCTGCACGGCTGTCGTGAGCCCTGCTCTTCGGCCCTTGGCGGCGTGTACGGTCGAGCAGAATTCGCAACCCAGCGCAGCGCTGACAAGGATCTTGATCGCTTCGATCTCGCGGCTGCTCAGTGACCCCTCGCGCAGTGCCGCTTCCATGCCGAGATACGTTTGCAGCGCACGCTCGCTCGCCGCGTACTGAAGATAAACGGCAGGCAGCACGCCCTCGCTTCGGACCTCCTCGAGCAGAGTGAGTGTGCTTGAGGAAAGCGACGATTCAGAACGAGTGGCAAGTCTCGGCACGCTATAGTTTCCCGGATCGACGATGCGCCCGGATCATGTCACAAGCACAGTCAACCGACTCCTCCTCTCGCCCCTCCTTGGCGATCGAACACTTACCGGCGCGTCTGTTGGCAAGCCTGCTCGGCCTGTGGGTCAAACCGGAAGTGCTGCCAACCACCCCGTCGTCGTTACTCGACGACTCGACGCCGGTACTCTATCTGCTCGAGGTGGGCGGCATCGCCGACCGTACCGCACTCGATATCATCTGCAAGGCGCAGAGGCTGCCGAGGCCAGAGGATTCGTTCATCTACAGAGGCGTACGCTATCGCTCCCGCGTGGACGTGGTGCGAAAGCGGCAAGGGACGGTCTTTCGCAAGCACTACAACTGGATGTCCCCGAAGCTTGCCGCGCTGATCGACGCAAGCGCAAGCACCGATGCGGAGGATCTTCAGGTGATACCGGTGTCGGTGTTCTGGGGTCGCGCACCCGAGCGGGAGGACTCATTCTGGCGACTCTTCTATTCGGAGAACTGGGAGTTCGCGGGCCGTACGCGAAAATTCCTGACGACCTTGCTGCACGGCCGCAACACGCTCCTGAACATCAGTGAGCCGGTGCGTCTGAAGACGCTGCGCGCCTCCGTTGATGCCGACGCCACCACCGAACTGCTGCAGCACAAGCTCATGCGCATACTGCGCGTGCACTTTCGTCAACGCAGGCTCGCCAGCCTCGGCCCCGATCTCTCACACCGGCGCCTGTTGATCGACGGGGTGCTGGCCGACCGGAGTGTCAGGCAAGCCATGGCGGCTTCAAGCGACGGCAATGACAGGCGACTTGCCAAGGCACATCGAAAGGCTTCGGACTACGCACACGAGATAGCCGCGGACGTCTCCTACGCAACTATCCGGATGTTTCAACGACCGCTGACTCGACTCTGGAACGAGCTGTACGACGGTGTGCAATTCGACGGCGTGGAGCGATTGAAAGCGGTCGCTGACGGCCACGAGATCGTCTACGTGCCTTGCCATCGAAGCCACATCGACTATCTCCTGCTTTCCTGGCTGCTCTACACCAATGGCTTCTCGCTGCCGCACGTCGCGGCTGGCGTTAATCTGAACCTGCCCCTCGTCGGCGGCTTCCTTCGCCGTGGTGGTGCATTCTTCCTCCGACGTACCTTCTCGGGCAATCCACTCTACGCAGCCGTGTTCAACGCCTATCTGAAGGAGATCGTGCAGCGCGGTCATTCGCTTGAGTATTTCATCGAAGGCGGTCGTAGTCGTACCGGGCGCCTGCTGCCACCGAAAGGGGGCATGCTGGCGATGACCACCCACGCCTATCTTCGCAATCCGCGCCTGCCGGTCGTCTTCGTACCGATCTATTTCGGCTATGAGCGCTTGCTCGAAGGCAAGGCGTTTACCAGTGAATTGTCCGGTGGAAAGAAGCAGAAGGAGACGGTATTCGCGCTGTTGAAATCACTTCGCAAGCTGCGTGAGAACTATGGCAGGGTATACGTCAACATCGGCGAACCGATCAACTTGAACCCCCTGTTGTCACGACATCGAGACAACTGGCGGGATGAAGAAGTGGCCGAAGTCAGACCGCCTTGGCTGTCCCCGGTCATCGACGAGCTTGGCGTGACGATCATGCAACGCATCAATGCTGCTGCGAGTGTCACACCGGTATCCCTGCTTGCGACCGCGCTGCTCGCCACGCCGCGTGGCAGCCTGGCACGGGATGCGCTCGAGAACCAGGTCGAGCTGTATCACAAATTGCTCGCCACCGCTAACGCCAATACGACGGTCGTCGTGCCCTTGATCAAAGCGAAAGAGGTGATTGAACACGGTATCGAACTCGGCTTCATCGAGATTCTCGACGACGAGCTGGGGTCGCTCGTCCGCATCGTCGAGGGGCAGGCGGCGCCGTTGACCTACTTCCGCAACAATATTCTGCATCTCCTGACCCTTCCGGCGCTGATCGCCTCGGCGTTCACCAACGCGCGAACGCGCGAGCCCGGTGAACTCGAACGGGTCGTCACGCTATGCCACCCCTTCCTGCAGGCAGAACTCTTCTCAGACGAGCAGCTGTCCACCGAGACACTGGCTCAGACGCTGGTGGCACTGCACCAGAATGGCCTGCTCCTGGCTCGCGGAAGTGATGGTCACTGGCAACGCGCTGCGGCAGGTTCTACCGAGGCGGTGTCACTCCTGCGACTGGCGGAAGTTGTCATGCCGGCCCTCGAGCGGGACTACCTGTGTGCTGCGCTCGTCGCCAATGCACCGGGCGGGAGCGTCGCGCGAGAAGATCTCGGCGAGCGGTGTCGCCTGGTGGCACAGCGTCTCTCAATTACCCACGGCAAGGATGCGGGCGATCTGCATGATCGGCATCTGCTCGTCATCTTCCTGCAACAGCTCGAAGAGCGTGACTACATCGTCCATGAGGACGACGTCATCCGCGCCACACCGTCCCTGACTGCCATGGAGCGGGATGCGAGAACCCTGCTCGGCGAGCAGGTCTGCCACGCGATTCTCGGCACGGTGCATGCCTGTCACTCGTCTTTCGTCGCGTTGCCCGATACACCGTGAGGGAGCCGCGGTATGTATCTTGCGATGCGTCGAGCGCGTTTCACCGAACCGGTATCCTGTCCATGTCCGCTGAAAACCTGAAGACCTCATTGCTTGTAGCGCTTGTCGCGACAGTGACGAGCGCCACGGGCGCACACGCCGCTGACGCACGCGCCATGGCACTCGGCGGTTCCGTGATCGCCAATGGCAAGGGTGCGCACGGCGCATTGGCCAACCCGGCGGCGCTGATGCACAACCACCGCGACGGCCACCGTTTCGCACTGAGCTTCGGGGCGAACATCGAGATTCGCGATGACGCCGGCCTCATCGATATCGCGACCGACGACGCAAACGATTCACTGGAAAGCGATATCGACGATGCCGTCAATGACATCGACGTCAGTGCGCTCGAGTGCGATCCACAGACGGCCGAGGACGAAACTACCTGCCTGAGCGGTCTCGACGCGCTGGCGTCCCTGTCCTCGCGCGCCCTCGGCATCATCGACACGATCGACAATGAAGTTGTCGCTGCACAGGGCGAAGCCGGCCTCGGCATGGCCTTCTACGACTTCAGGTTTCCTTATGCCCTGCATCTGCAGACGCGCGCGACCGGGCGCGGCAAGTTGCGCGCAAGCGAGACTGATCGAGCCTACTTCGGCAACTACCAGTCCACGCTCGACGACGGCACCCTCACCTTCGGTGAAATCAACGATTCGGCCGAATTCACGATCAACCCGAATGGTGGCTCGGTCGATGTGCTGCGCCCGGAAGACGTCCTGACCTCGGAAGGCAACGGCGGCGCGCTCACGCGGGTGACGTTCGGCGCCAGCGTGGCGACGACGGTGAACATCGGTACGCATGCCGTCGACCTCGGCGTCACCCCGAAGTTCTCGCAGCTGCGCGCCCAGGGCATCGATATCTCGCTTCGCGACGAATTTGATAGCGAAGCAGAGGCGCTGGAAGACCGCTTCGGCGATAGCGAAGTCAGTGAGTCCTCATTCACCTTCGACGTCGGTGCCACCCTGCAACTGGACGAAGCTCCGGTGCGTGTTGCCGCCGTGCTCCGGAATGTCGTGCCGGAATCCATCGAGAGTGAATCAGGATTTGAATTCGAGACGACGCCACAGTTTATCGTTGGCGGCGTGTATCAGTTCTCCTTCGGTAACGTGAATGCAGACCTCGCGATAAACGAAGCCGACGTCGACAGTTTCCCCACTCAGGTATTCGCGCTGGGTGCAGAGTTCCAGCGGGGCGCATTCGCGGTGCGCACAGGAATCAATCACGACATGGCACGCGATGCAGCACGCACCGGCTTCAGTCTCGGGCTCGGGCTCGGTCCGGTGGAAATCGCTGCTCGTACATCCGGCATCGAACACATGCAGGCCGGTCTGCAGCTTGCGCTGAGCTTCTGATCGACCCGACTGTCCAGCCAACTGACTCCCTGCAGACTGCCGTGCGACTTGCCGCCCGCGCACCTGCCTGCCGTTATCCAGCCAGTCGTCGCTCCCCTCGCAAGGGTCGTCGCACGATGGCTCGCGCCTGACGCTGCATGGGCGTCGCCAGACCGCTGGAATCGAGTCGTCGAGACCAGTCTCGCGGCACAAGGTCGTCATCCGAGAACACGCCGATGGCGTTGTCGTAACCCGGTAGCGACCACCGTCGGGCATGCCGGTAACCACCGTCCGAGAAGGCACCTGCTGCGTTACTCAACTCGTCACTCTCGACACAGTTGACGACGGTCAGTCCTTCGCGCGTGGTGATGCCCCTGAGCAAAGCGACCCACTCCGGCGTCAACGCGCGGGCGCGGACCGGCTGCCCCGAAGCGTGACCGAAGAGATCGTCAATGACCAGATCGAAGGGCTCACCGCTGTAGTGTTGCACCCAGGCTATGGCATCGGCCTCGAACAGCGAGATGCGGGCATCGTTCACACCGAACCAGCGGCGCGCCACGTCGACATGCACCGGGTCGATCTCGAGCGCTGTCAGCGACTCGAAGGGCACCAGCATCTCAAGCTGACGAATGACCGCACCTCCCCCCACGCCGAGTACCAGGATGCGACGGGTTGCCTGACGTCCGCGATACAGCACGGGGAGCCCGAGGCAATCCCAGATGCCGCCCGCAAAGGGACGTTCAGGATTCCATTGACTGTGGAAGACGCCATTGCTGTACAAGCGCACGGACGCACCATGACCCCGCACGCAGTACAGCGTGCCCGCCCGTTCGAGTTCCCAGAGTAACGTCAATGTGCGGATCCACGTTGCAATCTGACTGGTAGAAAGTGGGCCTGCAACAAGCTGGCCGTTATCAGGCTGGCTAGTGGCAAGCTGACGAGTGGCACGCTTTCACGCAACCGGCCGACCGATGCAAGCTGGCCATTGCCTGGCTGAACCATGAAGGGGCGTGATGATAACGCGCAATCAGCCTTTGACAGCACCTGCCGTCATGCCGGCGATGATCTGCCTGGCCGCGAAGAATGTGAACAGCAGTGGCGGAATGACGATGAGTGTTCCCATTGCCATGATGTTGCCCCACTCGACGCCGGTATCGGTTATGAAACCCGAGGCTGCGACAGGCAATGTCCGCGACGAACGCCCGGTCAGCAACAACGCAAGGATGAACTCGTTCCAGGCAATCCGGAAGGTGAAGATACCGGCCACCGCGTAGCCCGACTTCATCAACGGAAAAAGCACTTTCGTGAAGACTTGCCAGGGCGTCGCCCCGTCGACGATGGCAGCCTCCTCGAGCTCCACCGGAATCTGCTTGTAGAAGCCGATCAACAGCCAGATGGCGAAAGGCAGGTTCAGGGCTGTATAGAAGAAGATCAGCACCATCAGATCGTTGTCGATGCTCAAGGCCGCGACCATGCTGAAGGCAGGCACGGCCAGGACAGCCGGCGGCACCATCCGCACGACCAGCGTACTGTTGGCAAGAAAACCCCGGCCCTTGAAATCGATACGCGCCAGGGCATAGGCAGCCATGCCGGCGAAGAACAGCGTGAGGAAGGTCGATACCGTGCCGACGATGACCGAATTGATCAGGTAGCGATCGAACTTGCCGCGGGTCAGGATGTATTCGTAGTTGTCGAGCGTCGGCATGAAGAAGAACCACAGCGGCTTGGCCTGCTGCACCACGACATCGTCCTTGAAGGAAGTCGCGAGCATGATCCAGATAGGCGCAAGGCAGAGCCCCGCAAGCAGGAACAGACCGGCGTAGTGCCACAGCATGCCGGCGCGGGTCTCGTGCGTACTGACCACGTTCTCATCGGACATGTCGAGAGGCCTCACACATCCGACTTGCTCCGCATCGGATTGTTCAGGGTCAGGATGGCGAGGCTCAGGAGGAACACGATGGCGATCAACAAGACCGAAATAGCCGACGCATAGCCGAGCTGCTGCGTCGCGAAGGCGCGATTGTAGATATGCAGCGACAACAGTTCGGTCGACCGGCCCGGCCCACCGCCGGTCATGATGTACATGACCTCCAGCGCCCGGAAGACGTCGATGAGGCGCATCAGCAACGCGATGATTAGAATCGACTTGATCATGGGCAGCTTGACCAGAAAGATCTGCTGCCACCAGTTGGCCCCGTCGATGCGCGAGGCTTCGAGCACCTCACTCGGCAAGGCCTGCAACCCGGCGATGACGATGATGAAGATGAACGGCGTCCACTGCCAGATGTCGGTCAGAACGATCGCGAAGAAAGCCAGCGAAGGGTCGCCAAGCCACACTTGCGGTTCGATGCCGAGGTATCCGAGGTAATAGTTTATCCAGCCGACCCGCGCATCGAACAGATAGCGCCAGATGAGCGCGACGACGACGGGCGACACCATCAACGGCAGGATGAAGATGGTGCGAAATATCGACGCGCCGCGAATCGGCTTCTCGAGCATCAAGGCAAGTCCGACACCCAGCACCATCTCCATCGTGATGGTCCAGAAGCCGAAGCGGATAGTCACCCAGATCGACTCCCAGACATTCGGGTCGACGATCATGCGGGTGAAATTCTCGAAACCGACAAACGGCGCGGTCGAGAACTTGCGGCCGATCTCCCAGTCGAAGAAGCTCAGGTAGACGGCATCGAGTACCGGAAACACCAACCCGCCGAACATGACGAGTATCGCTGGCGCGATGAACAGATAGGGCGTCAACCGGGATCGGTCGAACGGTTCCTTCTCGGGCGCGCGAGCCATGCGACGTCAGGCGCCGGCGGGTTGGTTGTTCACGAGTCGTCCATTCCTTGCTGGATTGCTTACTGACGATAGTCCGACCAGACGTAGTAACCCGCACGTTCCATGATGGCGCGCGCCTGTTCGTTGGCCTCGTCCATGATCGGCTGGATGGGGTCGTCGGTGGTGATGACCTTGGTCAGCGCCTGGCCGAGCACGTCCAGATTGAGCTCGTTCCACTCGGGGATGAGCGGCCGCCAGTCGGCATCGGCACACGGCAACTGCTCGGCAACGACCGGGTACTCGGCGAACTTGGCGACGTTCTCGGGGTTGGTCAGCGTCGAGATACGGATCGGATCACCGCCGAGCTCGACCATGCGCTGGTCGCCTGCCTTGTTGGTCATGTACTGAATGAAGAGGAACGCGGCTTCCTGCTTGAGCGAGTTAGCGGGGATGCCCATGGCGAAGCCACCGGTCTCGGAACCACAGCGGCTACCGGTCGGATGCAAGGCATAACCGACCTTGCCATCGATCTTCGAGAGCTTCGGATCACGCGACATGGCCGCGATCTTCAGGGTGTCCAGGTACATCGCCGCATCGCCCTGGAGGAACGCGGCACTCGCTTCGCTGAACCCGTAGGACGGAATGCCGTTCGGTCCGGTCTGCGTGATTTCGCGCATGACCGTCGCCGCTTCGACCGCTTCGGGGCTGTTGATCACCGGGTTCCACTGGTCGTCGAAGATCTTGCCACCGAGCGGTGCGAGATGTAAAAGCCAGCCGGCCGTGACCTGGTGGCCGGTAGCGCCACGCGAGGTCATGGCCGGAATACCGGCCTCGCCGAGCTTGGCCATGGCGGCACGCAGCTCATCGTAGGTTGCCGGCGGTTCGAGGCCCTGCTCCTCGAAGATATCCTTGCGGTAGGCAAGGATCGAGGTCTCCGCACCGAAGGGAATACCGTACAGCGCGCCCGACTTGCCGGGCATGTAGCCCTTCTTGCCGCCGACCACGCCACCATTCTGGAGATAGGCGTCAGCGATGTCGTCGATGTCGTATTCGGGGTCCACCAGAGAGCCACTGGTATAGAACTGCGAAAGCGGCGTCAGCAAGCCCTTGGATACATACTCACCCTTCCACATGACCACCCAGACGACCACGTCATACTCGCCTTCGTCCTTGGACATCTCGAGCAACTGCGAGTCGCGAAGCTTGAGGTACTGCAGCGCATCGATCTCGACCTCGATGCCGGTTTCCTCCGTGAATTCATCGACCAGAGTCTCTGCATTCTGATAGTGACTGAGCGCGGGCCAGCTGACGACAATGGTCTCGCCCGCGTACTTCTCGTAGGGATTGGCCAGGGCGCTGCCCAGGCTCAGAGTCGCCCCCAGGGCGAGCGCGGGTAGCGTCGCGACGTAACGTCTGATATTCATCTCTTTCTCCTCCGGTGGTAAACCTGTCAGTAAGTTGCGCCCGACACGCGGTCGAACAGGTAGAGACGGCCGGTATCGAACAGATACTCACCGCTCTTCATTTCGTCAGCATCGACGTCGGCCTCGACCGCGGCAGTCACCGCAGAGGAACCGATGTGCGCCGCCAGGAACTGGCTCGAGCCGATGTACTCGGCCACGCTCACGTCGAGCCGAATGGGCGCGAGCGTCGCAGACGATTCAGAGGATCGCATGCCCGGTGCGATGAAATGCTCAGGCCGCAAGCCCGCGATCAGCGGTCGCCCGAGGGCCGCTCGGAAACGCTCGGTGAGTCTGGGCGCGACGGGTAGCTCGAAGCTGTCGCCCGAGATCTTCAGCGTATCGCCGTCAGCGCTCAGGTCGCACTCGAGAAAGTTCATCGAGGGCGAGCCGATGAAGCCTGCAACGAAGCGGTTGACCGGATGATTGTAGACCTCCCGCGGCGTGCCCACCTGTTGCACGATCCCGGCGTTCAGGATGACGATGCGATCGGCCATCGTCATCGCTTCGATCTGATCGTGCGTCACATAGATCATCGTGCGATCGAGCCGCTTGTGCAGGAGCGTCAACTCGGTGCGCATCTGGCTACGCAGCTTCGCGTCGAGGTTGGACAAGGGCTCATCGAAGAGGAAGCAATAGGCATCGCGCACGATGGCACGCCCCATGGCAACTCGCTGCCGTTGACCACCGGAGAGCTCCTTCGGCTTGCGGCCGAGAAGATTCTCGATGCCGAGCATTTCGGCGGCCACGCCGACGCGCTTGTCGATCTCGCCCTTGTCGGCGCGCGCCAGACGCAAGGCAAACGACATGTTCCCTGCCACGTCCATGTGCGGGTACAGCGCATAGGACTGGAACACCATCGCGATATCGCGCTGTTTCGGTTGCACCCGGGTGACGTCGCGACCGTGAATATGAATGTGGCCACCGCTGGTCTTCTCGAGCCCGGCGATCATCCGCAACAGGGTCGACTTGCCGCAACCCGACGGCCCGACGATGACCACGAACTCGCCTTCGTCAATATCCAGATCGATGCCCGGTATGACAACCGTGTCACCGAACGACTTCGACACCTTGCGGAGCGATACGCCGGCACCGGCGGCGGGACGGGCATCGGCGTCCGTCACCTCGGCACCCATCTTCACATCGGCGGCCGGCGGAGGATTCCCGTCACTGATTGTGCTCGTCATGCCCGTCAAGCGCTCTTCAAGTAGCTGTACTCCTCGGGAAAATCGACATGCGTTCGCCACCAGTGCTCGACGGCTGCGGCATCGCTCGTGGCCAGATCGATGGTATTCCATATCATGACCTGTTCGAGCACGCGCCCCGTGGCAAGCAGTCGGCGATTCAATTCAGTCTGTGCTTCTGACCAACTTTGCAGAGCGCTGTCGAGATCGCTCGTTCGCGTCGCCAGCGCAAGCGTCCTGGCGTTTTCATAGGCCTTGAACAGACCCGCTCCGGTCAAGGGCTGGATCGGCACGGCCGCATCGCCGACCAGGCACACCCGACTTCTCGCCTGCGCCGGCGGCAGGCAGACGCGCACGGGCTGGTACGCCGTGTTGTCGCTCTGCTCGACCAAGTCCGCGTACAGGCTCGGCAGCTCCCTGCGCATCAGCGCCTTCAACTCGGCTTCCCGGGCCGGTGGCAGTTGTCCGGCCGGAATGGTGCCCTCACGTTGTCGACCGGAGGCATCGATCATGGTGGCCGGCAGGTCCGCGGCGCTGACCGGCAAGTAGGCCGCCCAGTTGATGATGCGCTCGCCCCTCGCGACCGAGCCGGCGTCGCTCGGCATCAGGTAGGTGATGAAGCTGCCCGGCATCGACGCGAACGACAGCCGCGGGTGATCGTCCAGCGTTCGGTAAGCCTCGAACCGGGCTTCGTCGATGACGCCTCGCCAGACCACGAGATTTCGATAGTCCAGTGCCGCTTCCGGAAATATCAAGGCGCGCCCGGTGGAGCGAAAACCATCGCAACAGACCACCAGATCAGCCTCTTCGGACGTACCGTCGGCAAACCTGAGTAATTTGCCCCTGTGCCATTGTCTGCTACGTATCTGATCGCTGTGCCATTGATCGTTGTGCCATTGATCGCCGTGAATTCGATCGCCGGGCAATCGACCCTGAACCGGGTTTACATCGCCGACATCCTCGACGGCCGTCAACGTCTTGCCGAGCCGATAGGGCACATCGACCGTCGCCCGTCGCAAGGCGCCGAACAGGCCACTCCACAGTACGCACTGCATGTCCAGCTCGGGTGCCCAGGGGCAGCGACCTTCCCGTTCGTGTCCGACGGCGCGCTTGGCAAGGCGCAGATGCGAGTGCGGAATGGTCGGAAACGTATCATCGATGAGACCCTCCCGCTTCAGTTCGGCGATGACCTTGCTCGACGTCGCGATGCCGCCACCCCGGCCGACGAGGTTGCTGGTCGACCGCTCATGAATGACGACCCGATGGCCCTCGCGGGCGAGCAAGGCGGCCGTGATGCAGCCGGAAATCGAGCCGCCGATGACCGCGACGGACAGCGCCTGCGAAGCACCAGCAGGCTCCGTCGTTGGTCTTCCCTTTGGCGAAGTTAACGATACCATCGGCGACAGTACAACAATTCCGGACTGCGCCAGTCAAGGCCGTCTCGTATCATGGCAAGAACTCCACTACCCACGCTCACACTCATGTCAGCTCGTCGATCCGCCTTCGGCACCTCCAGCGATGCAGCGTCGGGTAATGCAGGCTCGAGCGGTTCCAGCGCGCAGGGTGCAGCATCCGTTGGCGCAACCGCCGCACCCTGCGGCACCTGGGAGTCTCCACTGACGCCTGCATCGCTGGTGGTCGGGGCGGCCGGTATCAGTGAATCGGTGCCCGATACCGACGGCAGTATCTGGTGGGCGGAGTCGCGGCCGGAAGATGGCGGACGCATCGCGCTGGTTCGACACCGTGCAGGCGAGACCGTCGAGATCACACCCGACGACGCCAATGTCCGCAGTCGCGTGCACGAGTACGGCGGTGGCGCCTGGTGGGCGGCCGACGGCATCGCGTGGTATGTCGACAACAGCGATCAACGTCTGCGCAAGATCGTTCCCGGCGAGTCGCCCGTCATGCTCTCGCCACCGTCGACGGCTCGGGAATCCTGTCGCTATGCCGACTGCCGCCCGGCACCGTGCGGGCGCTGGCTGATCGGTGTCAGCGAGGTACACCAGGAAGGCGACGCGGCGGCTGAGGACGCCGCCGGGGAACCGCTCAATCGACTGGTTGCGGTCGCGACAGACGGCTCGATGCGCGTCGTCGTGCTGGTCGAGGGCGCTGACTTCTATGCATCGCCACGCATCTCGCCTGATGGACGAGAACTCGCCTGGATCGAATGGCAGCATCCGCACATGCCCTGGGATGAAACCCGGCTGTGTCGTGCGCGCCTCATGCTCGAGGAGACGGATGCACGCGTCGACTCCGTTCGGGAAATCGCCGGTGGCGCCGGTTCCGACGAGGCCATCGTGCAACCCGAGTGGTCTCCTGACGGTCATCTCCACTTCCTGAGCGACCGCAACGACAGCTGGCAGCTCTATCGCGAGGGTGTCGCCGAGGCAACGCTCACCGTTGACGGTGAAATCGGCTACCCGCCCTGGGTCTTCGGCCTGTCCCGCTATGCGTTCCGCGCCGACGGTACGATTGTCGCCGCCCGCTTCAATGGTGGCCTCGAATTTCTTGACGGGCATGAAGGTTTAACGGCCTTTCACACGATACGCACGGCAGGCGATCACTTCGGCTTCGTGGGTGCGTCGTGGGAAAGCGAGAGTGTCGTCGTGCTCGACGGCAAATTCGTCAGCGCCCGGCGCGATCTCGGACTCGACCCGGCATTCCTGGCTCCGCCGGAACGCTTGCACTTTCCCAGCGCCGACAACGAGCATGCGTACGCGCTGTACTTCGCGCCGGCCAATCCCGCGCACTCTGTACCCGCGGGCGAGCGACCGCCGCTGGTCGTGCTCGCCCACGGCGGGCCGACATCGGCCGCGCGCTCGCAGCTGAATCTGGCACGGCGGTTCTGGACATCACGCGGTTTTGCCGTGGCCGATGTCAACTATCGCGGTAGCAGCGGCTTTGGCCGGCGCTATCGAAAGAAGCTCGATGGGCAATGGGGCATCGCCGATGTCGAGGATTGCGTGGCATGTGCCGAATTCCTGGTCGCCCGCGGCGACGTCGATCCCGAACGACTGATCATTCGCGGCGGCAGCGCCGGTGGCTTCACCGTTCTGAGCGCCCTTGCCTTCCACGATACCTTCACCGCCGGCGCCAGCCTCTACGGCGTTGCCGACCTCGAAGCACTCGCCAGCGACACGCACAAGTTCGAGAGCCGCTACCTTGATTCACTCATCGGCCCCTACCCCGCCTGTCAGGAGCTCTACCGCGAGCGTTCGCCGATTCATCACCTGGACGGTTTCACGGCGCCGATGATCGTGCTGCAGGGAAGCGAGGACAGGATCGTGCCGCCGAATCAGTCACGGATGATTGTCGAGGCGCTGGAAGAACGCGGCGTGCCGGTGGCGTATCTGGAATTTGCGGGGGAGCAACACGGCTTTCGGCAAGCGGCGACCCTCATCCGTGCACTCGAGGCGGAACTTGCCTTCTACGGTCGGGTGTTCGGATTTCGGCCGGCCGGTCCTGAGGTCGAACTCGAGATTCGCGTTTCCCTAAACCAGACATAGAGCCCGCTCGCAACGATGATCAAGGTGCCGATGATGGTCGAGCGACTCGGCACACTGTCGAAGAATATCCAGCCGAAGAACGAGACGTAGATGATCTGCGAATAGACCATCGGCGCCAGTACGGACGCCTCGGCCAGGTCGTGTGCACGCGTCACCATCGAATGACCGAGCATGCCGAGACTGCCGAGCATCAGCAGCAGCCACCAGTCCAGGCCACTGGCCGGCCATTGCCAGCTCATGAGCGCGAACGGCAGCAGCAGCAAGGTCGAGATGCCGGCGCTGTGGCATTGCGTCACGGCATTCGAATCGACGCCCGAGATCAGCCGCGTCAGCACGAAATAGCCCGACGCCCCGAGCATCGCACCGATCGACAACAGCACATGCCAGTCGAAACTCTCGCCCCAGGGCTCGACGATGATGAGCACGCCGAGCAAGCCGAACAAGACCGCCGTGAAACGTCGCGCACCGACCTTCTCGCCGAGCACCGGCATGCTCAGCAGACACACCACCAACGGCGCCGCGAAGAATATGGATATCGTGACGGCCAGCGGCAGGTAGGCCAGCGCCGTGAAGTTGAGCACCGTGCCGATGAGCAGCGAGACCGCTCGCAGTGCCTGCAGGCGAGGCGTTCCGGAACGGAACAGGGAACTCCGCTGGCCGGGAAGGTACAGAAGCAGCACCCATGAAAAATGCACCGCATATCGAACAAAGGCCACCTGGATGGCCGGTATGGCCGCACCGACCAGCCATTTGGCCGAGGTATCCATCATCGCGAAGCAGAAGAACGCCGCGAGTTGCAGGAGGATGCCGATCGTGAGGGGACTGACCATCAAGCGGTCGCTGTTAGCGGTGCTGGTATGTGATATCCCCGGGCTCAGTCGTCATCACGTTAAAGTAGCCACAGGGTCGTGGTGGCGGATGATAGCTGTTGCGTATTCCCGATCGCGAGCCATTCCGCAACGCGCCGGAGAGACTCCTGTTAACGTCTGGCGATGAACGCGAACATCCAGGGAAGCGAGACAAGACGGCGTGCACGGTCGTGGCAACAGGGACCGTTACTGGCGCTGCTTGTCGCCGGCGCGGTACTCGCGGCTGCCGCCACCACCTTGTCCTGGTTGACGGGCCTCTCGCCCCGCTCACAGCTTGTCATGGCAATCGGCTGGATGCTGTTCTCTCTGCTGCTCATCACCGCCTATCGCCCTCCAGCATCCCGCACCCGCTTCGGCGCGGCGAATACCGTCACGCTCGCGCGCGCGATGCTCACCTTCCTGCTCGCAGGCCTGGCCTTCGAGGTCGGCCTGCCAGGGGGCATCGCAGAGGGCTTGTCTGACGGCCTGACTGACGACTTGTCTGACGGCTTGTCTGACGTCGAGTGGTCAGCACGCTGGGCCTGGATGGTCAGTGGCATCGCACTGCTGGCACTGGCACTCGACGGTGTCGATGGTCCGATCGCTCGCGCGACCGGGCAGGAGTCGAGCTTCGGCGCACGCTTCGACATGGAAACCGACGCCTTCCTCGCGTTCGTGCTGGCGGTCTACATCGTGCGCAGCGGCGAACTCGGCTTCTGGATTCTCGCGCTGGGCATGCTCCGCTACGTGTTCGTGGCCGCCTCGTGGTTCGTCCCTGCACTCACCGCCGAACTCTTTCCGTCGCAACGCCGCAAGGTGGTTTGTGTGTTGCAGATCGCGGCGCTCTGCCTGATCGTCTCGCCGGCGCTCACAACGACACAATCGCTGTTGCTCGGCGCTTTCGCCACGTTCGCTCTGAGCGCCTCGTTCCTGCGCGATGTGCACTGGCTCCTGTCGCGAAGGTCGTCGCCGAAATCGTCATGACCCAAGGTTCCAGTCTTGCAGAATGGTCTGGCCTGGCCAGATCACTCGCGATCTATCACGGCATGCCGTGGCGTCGTCGCGCCCTGCGTCGCTTCTATGCCGAGCTTGTACCTGCTGACTCGCTCGTCTTCGACATCGGCGCGCATGTCGGCAATCGCACGCTTGCCCTTGCGGCACTCGGCTGCCGTTGCATTGCGCTTGAACCGCAACCCCTGTTCGCTCGCTTCCTGACCCGTCTGTTTCGCGGCAAGACGTCGATCACTCTCGTCGTCGCCGCGGCAGCGCGGCAGACCGGCGTTGCCCGACTGCGCGTCTCGCGACGGCATCCGACGGTATCCACCTTGTCCTCGGACTGGATCGATACCGTTGGCTCGACGGCCGGCTTCGAGAAGGTGCAATGGGACCACACGGTGGAAGTTCCGGTGACAACGCTCGATCGCCTGATCGCGGAATACGGACTGCCCAGCTTCTGCAAGATCGATGTCGAGGGCCTGGAGGCGGAGATCCTCGCCGGCGTCTCGGAGCCGATTCCGCTCGTTGCCGTGGAATACGTGCCTGCGGCGATGCACGTCGTGCGCGCCTGCATCAATCGATTGCAGAGCCTCGGCCAGTACGAATACAACCACTCTGCAGGCGAGAGTCACGCGCTGGCCTTGCCCGCCTGGACAGACGCTTCAGGCATTGTCGAGGTGCTCGAGCAGGCGACGATCAACGGCGCATCCGGTGATCTGTATGCACGACTTCTCGAGCAAGGGGACCGCGACGCATGACGACACCCCTTGCGTCGGGGCAGGGTCGTACACGCTGGCTTTACCTGTGCGTCGCGCTGCTGTTGCTGTTCGTCATCCTGCTATTGCCGGATCATCCGCAGGAAATCGTGCCGGCAGCATTCCTCCGCCTGCCGCTCGAATGGCCGCTCGCTATGCTGGCCCTGTTGCTGGCACCGAGAAGAATCGCTCGCGCGATCCGCTGGCTGATCGTGCTGACCATCGGCACACTGCTCCTCTTGCGCCTCGCCGATCTCGGTTCGTATCTCGCCTTCGACCGCCGCTTCAGTCCGCTGGTGGAGCTACACCTGATCGGTGACGGCTGGAACCTTGCGTCGCAAGCGGTCGGGCGCCTGGAGGCCGCGTTCGCGTTCATTATCGTGCTGCTGCTGTTCGTGCTGCTCTGTGCGACGACGTCTCGTGGCCTTGCCGAGGTGTCGAAGCTGCCCGCTCGACCGAGGCGACGCCTCGCCGGATTCGCGCTGCTGTTACTGTCAGTTGGCGGGCTCGGGCTGGCTTTGACGGTCTCACGCGAGGCCACATCCCTACCTGTGCAGGCCGATCTTGCCAGTGACATCGTCGATCGCGTCAGCTACATGCAGCGCTCGATCGTCGATCAGCGAAATTTCGTCGGCGAGCTCGCGGTCGATGTCCTTGCCGACACACCGCCCACGTTCGCTGCGCTTTCGGGCCGCGATATCGCGCTGATCTTCGTCGAGAGCTACGGCCGCAGCTTCATCGACGGCGAGCGTTTTCGAGAACCCGCACGGGCGCGGCTGGCGACGCTCGACGAGGTGCTGAACAGCGCCGGGCTGCAGGTCAGAAGCGCGTGGCTCACGTCACCGATTCGTGGCGGTCGCAGCTGGCTCGCGCATGCGACCTTTGCGTCGGGACTGAGAATCGATAATCAGGCACGCTTCGATCGTCTGGTTGCCTCGCCCCGCACGTCCCTCAATCGCCTGTTCAGTGATGCCGGCTGGCGAACCACCGGCATCATGCCCGCCATTCGCGAAGACTGGCCAGAAGGCAGCTGGTACGGCTTCGACGAGATCCTCGATGTCCATGCGCTCGGCTATGCAGGGCAACCCTTCGGCTGGGTCACCATGCCCGATCAATACACGCTGAGTGCCTATCAGTCGCGCGTGCGGCGGGCCAACGCCGAGCCGACGATGACCGAGATTGCCCTGATTACCTCGCATGCACCCTGGACGCCACTACCCACCCGCGTCCCCTGGGAGGCGCTCGACGACGGTTCGCTGTTCGACGGCAGCCATCGTTTCGGCGGCACCGCGGCCGAAGTCTGGGCCGAACGCGAGCAGGTCCGCGAGCACTACGCCTTGTCGCTCGACTACTCTCTCGAGGTGCTTGGCGAATATCTCGCCCGGTTCCATCGCGACGACGGACCGGATGATGCGGATGACAATGGGCGAGGCAAGGGTTTGCTGGCGATCGTGCTCGGCGACCATCAACCGAGCTCCATCGTCAATGGCTGGGATTCGACCGCCGATGTACCGATTCACGTGATCAGTGACGATCCGGCCTTGCTGGCGCGACTGCCCGACGAATCATGGACGAATGGCATGCTGCCGGCCGACGACTTGCCCAGTCAGTCGATGGCGTCGATGCGTGAACTCCTGTCGCGTCGCTTCGAGACGACGCCGCTTGCCCTGCAGGCAAACCCGTGAGTGTGACGACCTCCCGAGCATTCTGGGTAACGGGACCGTGCGCGGGTGAACTCCGCGAGGAGCCGCTCGCACCAACGGGTCCTGCAGAGGTACGCGTGCGCACCCGCTTCAGCGCGATCAGTCGGGGCACCGAATCAATCGTCTACCGGAACGAGGTTCCCGTTGCCGAACACGAGCGCATGCGGGCACCGTTTCAGTCGGGCAACTTCCCGTGTCCTGTGAAGTACGGCTACATCTCGGTCGGCGACGTCGAGGCCGGTCCCGAGACGCTGATCGGGCGCACGGTCTTCTGTCTTCACCCGCACCAGGATCGCTACGTGGTTCCAGCCAGCGCTGTCACGCCGATTCCCGATGCAGTGCCTGCCGAACGCGCCATCCTGGCCGCGAATCTCGAGACGGCCATCAACGGTATCTGGGATGCGGGCCCGGGCATCGGTGATCGTATTGCCGTCATCGGCGGCGGCGCGGTCGGCTGCCTGCTTGCCTGGCTCGCGGCACGCATTCCTGGCTGCGACGTCGAGCTGATCGATATCAACGAAGCACGCCGCGCGACAGCCGAGCGTCTGGGCGCGCGGTTCGCGACACCCGCCACCGCCCGTGACGATGTTGATATCGTGCTGCATGCGAGCGGCAATCCGGCGGGACTCTCGTGCGCGCTCGACATCGCCGGTCGGGAAGCGCGCATCGTGGAATTGAGCTGGTTCGGACAGAAACCCGCAACGCTCTCGCTCGGTGGCGCCTTCCACTCACGACGTCTGACCCTGCAGAGTTCGCAGGTCGGCAGCCTGCCGGCCAATCGTCAGGCGCGCTGGGACTTCCAGCGCCGACTCGGTCTCGCCCTGTCACTGCTCACCGACCCTGGTCTCGATGAACTGATCACCGCGGATAGCCACTTCGACGCGTTACCCGCGACGATGCATCGGCTGAGCGTAGCGGCCGACGACGTCATCTGCCATCGCGTGCGCTACGCATAGAGGTCGGTACGGATACACTTCGCGCATCACCTCTCACCCTTGCCACGACTGCCCATGTATTCACTGACCGTTCGCGACCACTTCATGATCGCCCACAGCTTCAAGGGCGAGGTCTTCGGGCCGGCGCAGAAGCTGCACGGCGCAACCTACGTCGTCGACCTCGACATGAAGCGCGAGGAACTCGACGCCGATGGCCTGGTGGTCGACATCGGACTGGCAAGCCAGGCCCTGTCCCGGGTGCTTGCCGATCTCAACTACCGGAACCTCGACGACGAACCGGTGCTTGCTGGCAACAACACGACGACGGAATTTCTCGCCCGGCTGATCTTCGACCGGGTCGCTCGGGAGATCGCCACGGGAACCCTTGGCGACAATGCACGTGGCATCGAAGCGCTCCGCGTCACGCTGAAGGAATCGCACATCGCCTGGGCGAGCTATGAGGGGCGGCTTGCTTGAGCCTGCGGGCGGCACCCGAACCGCTGGCCTTTGTCGTGCCGGGCTCGCTCGACACGCGAACCGGCGGCTACGGCTACGATCGACGCATCGTCAAGGCGCTTCGCGATGCAGACCGCCCGGTCACAGTGCACGAGTTGCCCGGGAGCTACCCTTGGCCAAACGTCGCTGATCACGATACCGCCCGCGCTACCCTCGCGCGTATCGACGAGCGGCTGGTCGTGATCGACGGACTGGCCTTCGGTGTGTTGGCCGATGTCATCGCGGCAAGCCTGTCGAACCGCGATCGCGTCATCATTGCCCTGGTCCATCATCCACTGGCTGACGAATACGGCCTGGACGCGGCAGAGCAAGATCAGTTACAGACATCCGAGCGGCGTGCACTGGCGCTCGCCGACGGCGTGGTCACGACCAGTCAAGCCACTGCACAGCGTCTCGCTGCCTTTGATGTAGCCGCGTCGCGTATCAGCACCGTCACCCCCGGCACCGACGAAGCACCTGTGGCTGCAGGTTCTGCCAGCGGCGCAAATCATCTGCTGTCAGTGGCAACCCTGACTCCGCGAAAGGGTCATGCCGTGCTGGTCGACGCGCTCGCGAGACTACCGTCGAGAGACTGGCATCTGCACTGCGTCGGCAGCACGACCCGCGATCCGGCAACCACTGCGGCGCTGCAACGCCAGATAAACGAGCGCTCGTTGACCGCGTCTGTCACCTTGCACGGTGAAATCGACGACAGCGCGCTTGAAGATCATTATTCGCGGGCGGACCTGTTCGTTCTGGCGACTCACCTGGAGGGATACGGCATGGTCTTCGACGAAGCGATCGCACACGGCTTGCCGATCATCGCCTCGGGCGCTGGCGCGGTTGCGACGACAGTTCCTGCCGACGCTGGCCTCGTCGTTGCCGCCAATGACGTGCAAGCACTGCAGGGCGCGCTGACACGCTGGTTCACCGAGCCCGAACTGCGCTCGAGCTTGCGCGCCGGCGCCCGGCAGCAGCGGCGCGAACTTTCTTCGTGGCAGGAGACAGCACATCGCTTCTCGACCGCAATCGATCGACTGGCGGCACTTCGCGGGGCAAACCGATGAGCGGCTTCGATGACGGCTGGTTGGCCCTGCGCGAGCCCGTCGACGCCCGCTCGAGAAACCCTGAACTACAAGCCCGCCTGTGCGATGTGCTGGCGACTAGATCGTCCATCCGGGTGATCGACCTGGGAGCCGGCACCGGCTCGAATTTTCGCCACCTCGCACCGCTGCTCTGTGCCACTCAACACTGGCAGCTCGTCGACAACGACAACCGGCTGCTGCAACATCAGTCCGTCCGCCTGGCCGAATGGTCGCTCGTCAAAGGCGCGGTGATGCGGCAGAGAAGCGCCGACATCGACATCAAGGCCAGTAGCTTCGAGGCGACCATCGAACGTCGCCATGCTGACCTCGCTACGGGGATGTCGGCACTTGGAATCGAACACACCGATCTGCTGAGCGGTTCTGCGCTGCTCGACCTTGCCGGGCGTGAATGGATCGCGGCACTCGCCGGGCACTGTGCCGAATCCGGCTGTGTCGCGTTCTTCACGCTCAGCTATGACGGGCGCATCGAATGGACACCTGCGCACACCAACGATGCCGATGTGTGCTCGCGTGTCAACGCGCATCAGCGACAGGACAAGGGACTCGGCGTTGCCGCAGGCCCCGACGCCGCCGCCATCCTGGTCGAGTGCTTCGGCCAGCACGACTTCGACATCCATACTGGCACGAGTGACTGGCACCTTGGCATCGATTCGAGCGCACTTCAACAGGAATACGACAGAGGGCTTGCGCGCGCAGCCGGAGAGTTCGACCCGAGCTTCGTGGACATCGCCTCGGGCTGGCTGGCGGACCGGAAGTCCTTGTCCGGAAGCGACCCGACGTCGAGCACGATGGTCGGTCACATGGATGTGCTGGCCATCCCACGGTCGCTCAAACCACGATAGCGCATTCCGCGGCGAGTCTAACTGCGGCGAGTCTGATCACTGCAAGCCAGGTTGAAGTCCCACAACACATCGTCACCCAGGCGATGCAGCGTACAGGGTGGACGAAGACTCTCTTTCATTGTCAGGGCTGAAGGTAATTGCAAGCCTGGCCTGCCAGCACCGATGATCACCGGCGCAACCGCGATCTGCAAGCGATCGAGAAGCCCGGCCTCGAGCCAGCGGGTGACCGTCACACCGCCCCCCTCGACGAAGATCGCGCACAAGCCCCTCGCCACCAGGTTATCGAGAACAGCCGCCGGGTCGATTGCCCCGTGGTCGTCTCTCGGCAGGCGCATCGATTCGTAACCTCGGGAGAAGCGGGCGTCGCTCGGCGCAGGCAGGTCGTTGCCGATGACATGCAGGGTTTTGCTTTCCCCATCGGTGAACACGCCATAGCTAGCATCGAGGCGCGCCGCGGGGTCGATGATCACGCGGACCGGGTCGGGGCCTTCAACGCTGCGCGTGGTGAGCTGCGGATCGTCGGCCGCGACGGTACCGCCACCGACGACGATGGCGTCGGCAAGCGCCCGCAATCTGTGCATGTGTTCGAAATCCGCAGGCCCGGTCACTACCGACGAGTGACCCGAACGAGTTGCAATGCAACCATCGATGCTCTGCCCGAGATGCGCCACGACTACCGCTTGCCCGGGTCGTGCGTCGAGCAACGGCAACAGCGGCTCCGCCAAGGTCCGCTCTGCGCAGCTCATCGCGGGACCGGGTGAACAGGTCCGCCCATCGGAGATGACAAGCGCATCAGAGGCGGACAGTCGATCGATGCCGAGCGGCTCGCAGACAAGGCGATCATCGTCGAGACCACAGCGGAAGCCATCCGCGGGCAGGCTGCCCGCTCGCCGTCGTTCGGCGATCGCCAGCAGGACAGTCCAGATGTCAGCTGATGACGTCATCGCATGTCCGCAAGGGAGGCCAGAGATCGGCTATCGGCGTCAAAGTGATTCCGCTAATTCTTCCGCTGCAACCGGCCTACTGTCGAATGGCTTCCACTTCGATGATGAGATCCACGCGATCACCGACCAGTCCGTTGCCGACGGCATAGGTCATGCCGTACTCGCTCCTGAGGAGCGAGCCGCGCGCGGAGGCCCCGAGTGTGTCTTTCTTGTGTCCGAACGGGTACTTGTCGAACTTGTTCAGGGTCACCTCGAGAGTGACGGGCCGGGTCTCACCGCGTAGCGTGAGCATGCCCGCGACCTCGACAGGCCCGTCACCGACGACCACGCTTCCCTCCATGACGAAGCGCATCTCCGGATGCTGTTTCACATACAGGAAATCCTTGCCACGCACATGTTCGTCGCGCTTCTCGTGATCAGTGGCCACGCTGGCCGTCTTCACTTTCACGACCAGGTTCGAAAGGGCTCTGGTTTCGGCATCCCAGACAAGCGTTCCATCGTGTTCGGTAAAACGACCGAGTACTTTCGCAAACCCGACATGCTCTATGAGGAACGCCACTGTCGCGTGCTCGGGATCGATCGCGTAGCGCTCGGGCGCGGCTACGACCGTGCCTGCACGAAAGATCAGCAGGCACGCCAGCAACGCCGGCACCAGCCCTTTCAGCAGGCAGGTCAGCAGCCCCGATACCAGCATTGTGAGCCTTGGCAGCCGCCCGGCAAGCAGCCCTGCAGATACCCCTGCAGATGCCCCTGCAAGCACCTCTGCCGGCAGCCTTGTCGGCGGAACGACAGGGAGCTGCTGCGGCAGCGGCGACACATTTCGTTTCGATATCACGGTAATCACGGCTCTCGCGGACGCCCGACCGACGTTACCATGAGCTTGCTGCACCGAGGCAGCCGCCACGACCTCTGTGTCATGCCGGAACCACCCCGACCTGACAACACGATGACCAAGCCGACATCGCACGTCGTTCGTGAGCTGACCGCCTGGCGCGAACGTCATCCCGGGCGCTTGCAGGACGCTCACCTCGAGACCCGAATCAACAAGGAAAAACGGAAGGCGGCACGACTCGGCGTAGCAGATCTGAACACCCCGCCGGCCCCCACTCTGATAGCGACCACGATTCGGTTGGCACTGGCGCTCACCGGGCTGAGGCAAAGCGCCGTCGACAATGCCTGTCGCATCAAGATGAATATCGAAGAGTGGCATCTGAAAAACCTATCCACCGACTTCGACGGCTTCCGGCTGCTGCAGGTCAGCGATCCACACTTTGGTGCGGACGCGGCCATCGATGACGCCATCATCGAACACTTGGCGGGCATCGAACATGATCTCTGTGTGCTGACGGGAGACTATCGCTACCGGAGTGCCGGCCCGAGCACGGCCGCACTCGACGGGCTGCGCCGGTTGCGGGAGGTCGTCGAAGGCGACATTCTCGCCCTGCTCGGCAATCATGACTCCATCAATACGCTGCCCGCCATCGAGGCCATGGGCATCGACGTTCTCCTGAACGAATCGAGAACGCTACGACGGGGAGACGCGGCGTTGCACTTCGTCGGCGTCGATGATCCGAACTTCTTTCGAACGGACGATCTGCCCCGTGCACTCGAGCACCGTGACCTGTGTGAGTCGGAGCACGCCGCCACGGTCTGCCTTGCGCACGCCCCGGAAATTGCAGAAGAAGCCGCGCAGCACGGCTGCGACCTGTACCTGACCGGGCACACCCACGGTGGGCAGATCTGCCTGCCGGGCAGGATCCCGATACTCAGGAATTCACGCGCGCCCTATGCTCGACTGTCGGGACGCTGGCAAGTGCAGACAATGCAAGGCTACACCTCGCGGGGCTGCGGGGTGTCTGTCGCCCCGGCCCGCTTCTTCTGCCCGCCCGAGATCACGATTCACGTACTCCGTTCCAGCAGTGCTCCGAGTTGAAAGTCGGGTTGATCACCAGGTTGGTAGCCAGGTTGGTAGCCAAGTTGGTAGCCAAGAGGCTCAGCGAGTTGAAGCACCATTAATGTGAATCAGACCACCCGGTTGCGCGGATCACCCTGCACGAAACCCTCGACGTTGTCGATGAGCTGGTCGACGAGTGTCTGCATGGCGCCGGTGCTTGCCCAGGCGACATGCGGCGTCAGGATGACATTGGGCAGCGTCGCGAGCTTCATCATGTCGCTCGAAGCCGGCGCAGGCTCGACCGCCGTCACGTCGATACCGGCCCCTGCGATCTCACCCGAACGAATGGCATCGGCGAGCGCGGTCTCGTCGATGATGCCGCCGCGCGCGGTGTTGACGATGATCGACGAAGACTTCATTCCCGCAAGAAAGGCCGCATCGACCATGCCGCGGGTTTCATCGGTCAACGGACAGTGGCAGGTAACGACATCCGCGCTATCGCGTAGCTCCGTCAGGGACACGAGCGGGCCTTCCGTCGGCTCGGTACTCGCGTAGTTGTCGTGATAGACGACCTGCATGCCGAATGCCTTGCCGATCACGCCAACCGAGCGCCCCAGGGCGCCGGCACCGATGATGCCGAGCGTCGAGCCCGCCAGGTCCGGGATCGGTCGATTGAAGAAACAGAACTGGCCGCAGCGTAGCCACTCGCCGTCCAGCACCTGCGCCCGATATTCGACGAGGTTCCGACGCAGCGCGAGAATCAGCGCGAAGGTATGTTCCGGCACCGTGTTGACCGCATAGCCGCGAATATTGGACACACAGATGTTGCGCTCACGGCAGGCATCGATATCGATGACGTCATAGCCGGTGGCCGCCACCGCGATGAGTTTCAGGTTCGGGCACTTTGCGATGGTGTCGGCACGGATTGGCACCTTGTTGGTTATCGCGATGCTGACACCGTCGAGCCGTTCGACAATCTGCCCGGGTTCGGTCCTGTCGAACGCCTGCCATTCGTGCTCGAATGACGGCGGCCTGATGGTGACGCCGGGCCCGATGGTCGCGGCGTCAAGGAAGACGATTGATTCGCTCATGACTTTGCTCTTCCGATAAGGGGTGAGTTAGATAATCAGGGTCATCGCCGCCTGGAGTCTCGAAGCCCCGGACCTCAACGACAGCAACGTCGAGCTCGAGAAGATCGGAGACCGGGAACAGGCAGCGCGCTTCAGGAAAAACGCTTCCGAAGTTCGTATTTCTGTATCTTGCCGGTCGCCGTCTTCGGCAAGGGGCCGAAGATCACCTTGCCCGGTTTCTTGAAGCGCGCGAGCCGATCCGCACAGTGTGCGATGAGTTCGGCCTCGGTTGCCTCTTTACCGGCGAGAAGCTCGACGAAGGCGCACGGCGTCTCGCCCCAGGTCTCGTGCGGCATGGCGACCACGGCTGCCTCGCCAACGGCCGGGTGCTTGTACAAGGCGTTTTCGATCTCGACCGAGGAGATGTTCTCGCCACCGGATATGATGATGTCCTTGGCGCGGTCCCGGATCTGGATATAACCGTCAGGATGCCGAACCGCGAGATCACCGCTGGCGAACCAGCCACTGCCCAGGGCCTCGTCCGTGGCTTCCGGATTCTTGAGGTAACCGGACATGACGAGATTGCCCCGGATCTCTATCTCACCCAATGTCTCGCCATCGGCAGGCACGTGATCACCGCTTTCACGATCGACCACGCGAACGCCCTCGACCGTCGGAAATCGCACGCCCTGACGGGCCTTCTGCTCAGCGAGCGCATCGACGTCGAGCTCGCCCCAGGCAGGCTGCGGTTCACACTCGAGGATATGACCGTAGGTTTCGGTCAGGCCGTAGGTATGTATTATTTCGCAGCCCATGGATTCCATGCGCCCGAGCACGGCCGCGGGCGGCGGCGCACCGGCAGTCATGCAGTGCACGACACGATCGTCGGCAAGCCGAGCCGGAGCATCCTTCGAGCCTGCGAGCATGTTGAGCACAATCGGCGCACCCGCAAAGTGCGTGATGCCTTCACGTCTGACGATATCGAAGACCCTCGCCGGATCGATGCCGCGCATGCAATGCACGGTCGCGGCCATGGCCGTCATCATCCAGACATGACACCAGCCGTTGCAGTGGAACATGGGCACCAGATAGAGGTAGCGCGGGTGCCTCGGAACCGCCCAGCCCGCAATCGTGCCCAGACTCATCAGATAGGCACCGCGGTGGTGATAGACCACGCCCTTGGGCCGGCCCGTGGTGCCGGAGGTGAAGTTGATCGACAGGGGGTCGAGCTCGTCGCCGACGATGGCCGGGCGATAGTTCGACGGCTCGAGCGCATGTTCCCGGACCAGGTCTTCGTAGCGGTACAAGGGGAGACCATCCGGAATCTCCGGAGCGGTCGCCGCCGCCGGGTCGTCGATCAGGATGATCGGTACGTCGATGCCCCCGTCCTTTCTGGCCTGCCATCCTTCGATGGCCCGGGGCAGGAGCTCGCGATCGACAATCAGCGCCCGGGTTTCGGCAAAGTCCATGATGTAGGCGATGGTGTCCGCCTCGAGGCGGACGTTGATCGTGTTCAGGACCGCGCCGGTCAGCGGTACCGAGAAATGCGTCTCGAACATTTCAGGCGTGTTGTAAAGCAAGACCGACACAGTGTCGTGAGCCTTGATGCCGAGGGCGTTCAAGGCCTGCCCCATTGCCTGCACGCGTGCTTCGGTCGTGCGCCAGGTGTCGCGTCGAATTCCGTAGACCAGGCTTTCGAGCTCCGGGTGCACGTCAGCTGTTCGCGACAGGAAGGAGATGGGCGTCAGCGGTGCATAGTTTGCCGGGTCGCCACGACGCGAAGCCAGGGAATCGTAAAGGGCGGGAAGCCGCTTCGTGCTTTCGTCCATGCTGGCCTTCATCGATGGGTGAGACTCACGACACTCAGTCTGCCCCGAGAATCCCGCCATGTCACCACTCACGCGCACGTAGACGCACGCAGGCAGGCGCGCAGGTAGACTCGGGCCCATGAGCACGCTCACGCATCTGCTGTTCGACCTGGGTGGCGTCATCGTCGAACTTAGCGGCCGCCCGATCGCCGATGAATGGATCGAGGGAGACAACACACCGGAGGACAGCTGGAATCTCTGGCTCACATCAGAGGCACCCAAGGCATTTGAATCCGGTCGCATCGGTGTCGCCGAATTCGGCCGGGAGATCGTTGCGGAACTGAAGTTGACGATCTCGCCAGATGACTTCATGGAGCGCTTCCTGCACCTGCCGGTCGGGCCATTCGACGGTGCATTGCCACTGCTCCACGCCCTCAAGCCGCACTACCGCACCGGTATCTTCTCGAACTCGAATGCCCTGCACTGGCCACGCAAGATGGGCGAGATGCACCTGCAGGACGCCGTCCATGATCACTTCGCGTCCCACCTTGTCGGCTACGTCAAACCCGATCCCGCAGGGTTCAGGCACGTTCTGGAATCCTGGGCAGTCGCCCCGGAAAACGTGCTGTTTCTCGATGACAATCAGCTCAATGTGGATGCCGCCCAGGCGCTCGGCATGCAGGCCGTGCGGGTACAGGGCGTTCGGGAAACAAGCGATGCACTCGAACGCGCCGGGGTTCGCTGGTAGTCAGATCAGACTGTCGCCCGGCATGGCTCGCTTCGAGCTCTACTCGGAGGGCTCGACTGGGCTGGGCTTGGCTGATCTGGGCAAAGCCTGAGTCAGGTCCCCTCAGCCCACCGCCCCCGAACATTGACCGAGTCGCTCGTCGGTCGGCGCAGGCCCCGACAGTTTGAGCCGCCAGTGCTGACCCGAGTAATTACCCGAACTCGCAAGCTTCGGTGTGCGGTTCTCGCCATCGTTGATGATATCGAGCGCTTGCGATTCACCGAAGAACACCGACGTCAGTCGACAGTAGCCGTTGTCGAGTGGTACGACATACCAGAGCTGTGAGGAAACGCGAGCGGTATTCGTCAGTTCGATCTGCCCGGGCTGCTCCCGGTAGGTCACGGCAAGCGACAGGGTTTCACCGAGATCGTCGTTGACTATCCGATACACCCCCTGCCCGAATCGATAGAAGCGCCATCGCGACGCGCCCGAGGCAACGAGGTCATCGCTCACGTCGAGCATGCGCACGGCCGGTTGCGCATTTCCCAAGGCTCGCAGGGCAAGCATGCGCTCCTCGCCGTGCCACTCTGTCTTCAGCGAGAAAACGCCGACGGGAAATTCATCGCGCTTGGCGTTCGAGCCGCAGGCGCTCACAAGAAGGCACAGGAGACAGGCAATCAGCGGTGTGCGCCAGGCTTGCACGGTTCGTTTCATGTCGATTCTGCATCCCTTTCTGCAACCATCATGTCTACTTCGTTTCCTGTTCGTGCAGAGTCTTCCCCGGTCTTGCTTTCCCGGTCTTGATGGAGTCTTCGACTCTCATGATCGAGCTTTCCCCTGTCATGTCGGAGGCCCCCGGAGTATTGCCGTGTCAAGGTCGACCCTTCCCGGGATCAGGCTTTCCAGCTTGACGCGCCAACAAGCGATCGAGGGCGTTGGCGAACGCTTGCCGGTCTTGCGGTCCGAGCGCCGGCGGCCCACCCGTATGCACGCCGCTGCCCCGCATCGTATCCATGAAATCACGCATGTTGAGTCGCTCACCGATATTGTCCTGCGTGAACTGCTCGCCACGTGAACTCAAGGCATGAGCGCCCTTGGCGATCACTTCGGAGGCAAGCGGGATGTCGGACGTGATCACCAGGTCCCCTGACTCGCAGAGCCGGACGATCTCGTCGTCGGCGACATCGAAACCCTGCGCTACCTGGCGCATGCGTATCAACGAAGATCGCGGCACCTTTACCGCCTGATTGGCGACCAGTGTGGTTTCCGTCTTCGTGCGCTGTGCTGCCTTGAAGATGATTTGCCGGATGACCACCGGGCAAGCGTCGGCATCGACCCAGATTCTCACGCAAGGCAACTCACCCGAAGGGACTGACGCCGAAGAGCGCCTTGTGAAGCCACATACCGAATACGACCCAGCCAACAAGCCCGATTCCAACGCTGATGAGTGTTGCGCCGGTCGTGCCGGCGGCGTACTCGACGCCTTCGCGGCGATCTCGCTTGCGCGACGCAATGAAATCGACAACCGCCCAGATGAGAAAAGCGCCGAACAGGACCAACGCAGCCAGCGTTCCGTTCACGAGCAAGTGGGCGAACGCCCAGACCTTGACTCCAACGACCATGGGATGCCCGATTCTCTCCTTGAGATGATTGCCGGGCACATAGGCCGCCACCACCAGTACGAAGGCCACGGCGATCAGCAGCCAGGCGATCGGTCGCAACACACCGGGCGGCACCCAGAGGTAGACCTCCGGTGCTCTGCCGTAACCGATGACGATAAGGATCAGCCCCAGGAGCGATGCGATCGAATACAGGCCCTTCCACGCATTGGCACCGCGTTGTTCGATGAATCGCTGCCGCGAACCTTCGGCCACGATTCGCGCGGAATGCACGCCGAGGAAGAGCACGAGGCCCAGAATGAGAATCAACATGTCAGTGTCATACCTGTGCTGTGAACGGTCACGCTGGCCCCACGTTGCCAGAGCTTCGAAAATATCGGAACACGAAAAACTGCACACTTGAAGATTGCAGCCTCGACATTGACCAAAGGCCACTTCCCTCACTGGATACTGCATTGCGAGAGCCTTCCCAATGCATTCCGAAAAGCATCAAGGACCCGGTCGAGACGATCAGTTTGCACATCACTCGTACCTTCGCGGGAACTCTCCCACACTGTTCGCCGTGACTGGACACACGTACTTCGAAGACAACCCCGCAAGGACGCTCGTGCCGGAATTCGAGCACGAGAGCCGTCATTGTGGTGTCATGTTAGCCTGACTGAGAAGATCGTGGTTGTCGGACAACGCGATACGCACGATACCGATGAGGGCGGCATGTTTATACATGATGCACGGCCGGATTAACGCGTCCAACTTGAGCGCGGCGAGCAACTCCGCCTGCTGAGCACAATCAGTGCATCAGACGCTGCTGCTGGCGGCCACGTAGACAGGGACAGCAATTGTCAGCACAATCGAGCGGCGAGCCACCTGTGACCACCACTCATCAGCGGAAACTGCATCCGTCAATCCGGGGGTTACGGGTGTGTGCGATGTTGGCGCGCGTTGTCGCCTCCGTGATCTTGCTGACGACGACCGTTGCCTCGATCGCCCACACCCCGCTTGAGCTGAACGAGTACGTCGTGTTTCATCATCACGATGCCCTCGCTAACACGGCTGTCACCACCGGAGCCAACGGCGAAGTGCTCTGGTTCGAACAGACCGAGCCCTACGGTAAGACGCTGGGGAGACGAAATGTACGAGGCAGCGGGCTAGCCGTCGACCCGTTTCATGAAGAAGAAGGGCGCTCGCGACCAGGCTACACAGGCCACGTCCGCGACGGCGCCTCCGGCATGACCTATATGCAGGCACGGCACTACTCACCTGATCTCGGCCGATTTCTGTCAAACGACCCGATCGGCGTTGATTTCGGCAATCCGCAATCGTTTAACCGCTATGCCTACGCGAATAACAATCCGTATCGGTATGTTGATCCGGATGGGCGAACTCCTGACATGCTGTATATAGGCGACCCGCGCGCCTACAACGACATAATCGGCGGCTTCATTGACGCAGATCCATACACAAGGGAAGGCAGTCAGCAGATAGCGGAATATAGCAGCGAGACCGCTACCAAGCAATTTGAAGCACTTGGGTTTTGGGTGGGCTCGGAGTAGCTGCAAATTCAGCGAAAGCAGCAGCTGTTGCGAGAAAATCAAATATCGATGACCTGCTTGGCGCGGGGCAAATGGCTGACAAGAACGGACTTACAAAGGCCGGAAGAGCGCTGCAGAAGCATGGTGACAGAGCTGGAAGCGCCTTTCCGAAGTCGAAGGGCAACGCCACGGATCGAAACAAACAAGGCCAGGATGTGTTGAAAGATATTCTGAATAGCAACGATCAAACCACTACCTCGAACCGCTTCGGTGGGAGCGACATCTATGACAACGGTACAGGACGAGGCGTACGATTCGATGGTGACGGCGCCATGAAAGGCTTCCTGGAGCCCTAGATGGCTACACCAGAAATCGAGATCATCCTGTCGAGCGACGGCGACTATGAAAAGCTTACCGTCGAGATCCATTGCGACGGCAAATTCGTAGCTCTGCTGAATCAAGATGCTGGGCTGGACTCCATTTCAATTGAGTTCCCACCGACGGAGCTGGACGAAGAATTCGTTCTTAGAAAACTCGATCTCGCTGCGTTCGAAGACGGGTTGAAAAAGGCGAAAGCCAAACTGACTGCCTGACAGGCGCTTGCCTATGGCAGTTCTCACCTAACAGACAAAGATCTCGATAGCTGCAGTCAGCGAGCCGCATCTGTCGATTTGATTACGCATCTCGCTCAGCAGCTCGTACACGCTGAAAAGCGTACCAACAAATTCGGTTACCCGGCAATCTGCGTCGAACGCACGCAACTCAGTCCAGTTTCTGATGAGTCTCAGCGAATTTGCATTCTTCTGATCAAGCCATTTGCATGGACGCTACCGTACCGAAAGCCCCCGGAACAAGCGTCGTTTCGCTGACGCTGCCGACTTTCCAACAGGTGCTGATCCGGATTGAAAATGCTCCGTGCCTGCAACTTCTGACTCTCAGATCCGATAACGTGAATCGTTATCAAACAGCAAGGCTCGGAAAATCTGACAGAAACAGTTTACGACTCCCAGGAGATTCTTGAGTCAAACCAAGCGTATGCTCGCGGCATGTCGCGTACACAGCATCACTTGACTATGCGGTAAGCAAGACGCTCAGGCTGCTAGAGTTTGAACGCGAGAAAGTCCTCAATAGCAAATCTGACGATGGAAGTTCTACTGACAGCGGCCAATCCAGTTCATCGAACGACAGAGATGACACTGCGGATCTGTCGGGTAAACTCTGTGACGCAGCCAAAGGCAAGGGCAACTTCGGTATCGGCGTAGGTACCCAAGAACAGTCCGATGCAATGGGAGACGCTTGGATCGGGGACAACCCGACAGTGGCAAGTGACCGTCGAACGTTGGTTAGTGAAGACAAACTACGACAGTACCGGGCCACCGTCTGACAAGCGGAATAGCAATCATTAATCAACCGGCGTTCAGTCGAATTTCGAGCAACGCCACGAATCTGGCGGCCAGTGGCATTCTTGCTCGCAGGCGGCGGCTGCAGACTTGAAAGTCTACTTCCGTGCCACAGCAGGCTTACCCCGCCTCGACCACCCGCAACTTCGCTTGCATGAAATCACGATGCTTCAGATACAGCAGGTCTGCGAGCTTGCGGATCATGTGCTCCTCGTAGCGATCAATGTCGCCGTCTGCCAGCGCCACCCGCCACATCTGCTCGATCAGGCCCACTTTTCCCGCCTTGTCGAGCGCGTCGTTGAGCTGCTTGACATGGGCATGGAGTGACACAGTGCCTTCCGCCTCTTTCAGGGCGAGGTCGATCAGATCATCCAGTTCGGCATCGGACAACTGCGACGAATCCGAGAGAGCCTGACGAATGGCATCGCGTTCTTGCTGCTCGACCGTATGATCAGCTCTCGCGATCTCGACAAGCAGGACGGCGGTCAGCCGTTCCCGATCGGCAGCCAGATCTTTCGTCGAACTGTCATCCGATTTCAGACCGGTCGCCAGATTGCCCAACCAGCGTTCGAAGTTCATTCAGCGTAGTCGAAGTTCGGTTCGGCGGTTCAGGGCTCGGCCCTCCTTGGTCGTATCGCTGGTGGCCGGCCGCGATTCGCCGAACCCGCGGGCGTCGATCCGCGTTCTCGACAGACCGCGTGACACGAGGTAGTCCGCGACCACGTCAGCTCGCCGATCGGACAGACCCTCATTGTAGCGCTCAGTACCCAGCCAGTCGGTATGACCACCGATGCTGATCATGAATTCGTTCTCTGTCATGGCCTCGGCAAATCGATCGAGATCGCTCATCGCACGCGCCGACAAGTCAGCCTTGTCGAAGGCGAAGTAGACGGCCGATGGAAGATCAACGCTCCTGATCGGCTCGGGCGGTTCTGGCTCAGGCGCCGGCAAGGCGGCAGCAGGCTCAGGTGTTGTTTCGACTGGCGGTACGGGCAGGACAGCCTTTGCCTGCTCGTCTTGACCAAAGCGCTTGAGTACACCAATGCCAAGGTATCGCGCATCAGTGTCGAACCCTTGAGCCTCGGCACGCAGCGCGAATCCGTTCCGGAAGCCGTATTCGACACCCACACCGAACACGGCATGCGAAGCATGATCACGCTCATAGGACAATGAACTGTCGTTGCTCATGCCGCCAACTCCGAACCGCGTGAAAAGTGAAAGACCTAGCCGACGGAAGGCACCGTCGCCGCCTCGCGCCAATGGAATGAAGCCGTCCCGACTTCCCAACAGGTAGGTGACCGCGGTCGCACCATAAACAAGATAGCCGACATCGCCGACATCAGCGCCCAGGAAGGCGATGCCTGCTTCACCGAGATCGGCGATGTGCAATTCGGCGCTTAGCCAGCGATTGATGTCATAGCCGAGACCAAATTCATAGCCGAAGGAAGTTTCATCGGCGATTGTAAGCGCGCGCGTGGGGGACTCGGGCTCGAGCCGTGTGAGACCCAGGCCGAATGCGACATACGGGCGTCGCACGAACGAGCGTGATTTCTGCACCTTCGCCTTCGCATCCGGATCATCGATGGTCTCGACGGCCGCATCGGCGGACTCGTCCGCAAGTTCGGCTTCGACCGAATGATCGTCGGCGACGCCCATCGATGCGCTGCCAAGCAGCATGCCGCAGACAAGGTACGGCAGGCCCGTACGCAAGTTGCAGAACGCGACTCCCGCCAGGCTCATCAATTCGACTCCCGCTGGACTGCCAGCCGACTGCGAACCGCACGGCGGCCCAATGTGGCCACACCAAGCAACGACAGAAGCCAGAGGGAGAACCTGCCAACACCAGAGCCGTGAACACCGGTTTCCAGAGTCAGGTCGGTGCAGTCGCACTCGGCAAAATCATTCTCCCCGTTGTTGTTGATATCGGAAAAGCGAAGAACCGTGGCAACGGCACTACCCGTGGCTTCCGTACCCTCGGCATCCCGAATCTCGTACACGAAGGCGTCGGTGCCGTAGAAATTCGGATCTGGCGTGTAGACGACCTGATTGCCGATGATCTCGATCGTGGCGTTTGGCGTCTCGCCAACACGTATGACTGTCAGGCCGGTTCCGACCGCATCGCCATCATTTGCAATGACGTTGACGGTTGCCGACTCTCCCTGCCGCACGAAGAACGAGTCGGGCTCGGCTCGCGTCTCGGAGTCGTCCCTACTGGCGTCGGGATCGGGATCGCTGATTCCGGTCGTACCACCATCGGCAGCGCCGGTGTCCGCGCCACCCGCATCTGCTCCACCTGCATCGGTACCTCCTGCATCAGCACCACCCGCATCGGCGTCACCGGCGTCAGTCCCACCTGAGTCGGCTCCGCCAGCATCTGCTCCGCCCGCGTCTACTCCGCCTGCATCAGCACCACCGGCGTCAGCTCCGCCTGCGTCAGCGCCACCTGCGTCAGCCCCTCCAGCATCTACGCCACCGGCATCGGCTCCACCGGCATCAGCTCCGCCCGCATCAGCATCACCCGCATCAGCACCGCCTGCATCAGCTCCGCCTGCATCAGCTCCGCCTGCATCAGCGCCACCGGCATCGGCTCCACCGGCATCTGCACTGCCTGCATCAGCACTGCCCGCATCAGCGCCGCCCGCATCGGCTCCGCCCGCATCAGCTCCACCTGCGTCTGCCGTGCCTGCATCAGCTCCGCCTGCATCAGCGCCGCCCGAATCGGCTCCACCTGCATCGGCTCCACCTGCATCGGCCGAGCCTGCATCGGCTCCACCTGCGTCAGCCCCGCCCGCATCAGCTCCACCGGCATCGGCTCCACCTGCGTCAGCTCCGCCGGCATCAGCGCCACCGGCGTCAGCTCCGCCCGCATCAGCTCCACCTGCATCAGCTCCGCCTGCATCAGCTCCACCGGCATCAGCTCCACCCGCATCAGCTCCGCCTGCGTCAGCTCCGCCTGCATCAGCCCCACCGGCATCGGCTCCGCCCGCATCAGCGCCACCTGCGTCAGCTCCGCCCGCATCGGCTCCACCTGCGTCAACCCCACCCGCATCAGCTCCACCTGCGTCAGCTCCACCGGCATCGACTCCACCTGCGTCAGCTCCACCGGCATCAGCTCCGCCTGCGTCCGCTCCACCCGCATCAGCGCCGCCTGCATCAACTCCGCCCGGAGGACCCGAGCCGCCGTTGGTGAACGGGAAGTCAAGATTGTCGACGTCATTGCCCGCAACAGAAAACGGCAGGGGATTGCGCCCGTTACCCAGTACAAGCCCGGCTGGCATCTCGGGATCGTTCTCGCGCACCACGGCAAAATAGTCCCCGTCCGGAAGCCCGGGCAGGACGAAACCGCCATTCAAGTCGGTGTCGGTTGCATTGCACACCGGATCGTCACGGGTCGGATCGAATACACCATCGCCGTCGGTGTCGCGATACAACTGGATCTGGATGTCGGCAATGCCCGCTTCGGTCTCACCCGGCAAGCCATCGCCATCTTCATCGAGGAAGACACGGCCACTGCCATTGCTGAAGGTCTCGTCAATGAAGAAACCCGACAGACCGCCATAGACGTCGGCGGCATCGCCCGGCGCAATGTGCGCGTTCTGGGTGTCATCGGGGAAGGTCGACGGATCGAGCAGATCGTGATCATCAGTATCCACATCGTCCGCGAACAGGGAAAAGCCGAAGTAGCGTTGCCCGGCCTTGAGCCCGAGGCGGCGGGTCGACACGAACGCCATCGCCACCGATTCGGTCGCTTGTCGCCCGTCGGTCGGCAGACCCTGAGGTGCTTGGGAATCATTCCTGAAGAAGGCGTAGTCGTGAGTGATGTCGGTGGTCCCGTAACACAGCTCCGGATCCATGCAACCGACCTCGCGAACGAGAATCGTGCGCCCGTAGCTAGCCGGTTGACCCAACATGTCGACCGAGAGCACGGCGGCAATCTTCAAGCGATTGTTGCCGCCTTTCTCGGCAACCACATGACCTGCACCGGCAAGCCCCTCCGGCGTGACGGGGGCAAGGATTCCGCTGTCGAACAGATAATCCACGCGTTCGATGTTCTTGGCGTCAGGCGGCTTATTCGAGAACAGATCCAGCGTGCCGCGGTTCAGTACGCGGCTGACGAGCACCTCGGTCATGTCGCAGTCGCCTGCATCGCCATCCGTATCTTGCGGATAGTCTGCTGCCAGCCGGGTCGACGTCGCATCGAGTCTCTCGACGAACACACCGCAGGGCTCACCGTCTGCCATGCCTGGCACATCATCGCGTTGTAGCTCGACCCGATCCGCCATCTGTGCGTAACCGAAGGCGCGGTCTTCGGCCACGAAGCCTTCGAGGAGCTGGTTCATGCCCAGGCCCCAGGTATATTCGGTGCCACCGCTTTCGTAGCGGAATGGCGTGGGTTCTCTTTCGCTGGTGATCAGGCTCGAGACTTCGCCCGCTGCGAACACGGGAATCGCGGTCAGCAAGCCGACAGTCAGACCCAGCGCCGCGCCGCACGACAACGATTTGTTCAGATCACTCATCTTGGCTCCGGTCGTTGACCGCAATCGGGGTAGCTGCCGCACCAACAGCGGGTCTGGAACCAGCCCTGTGAACTCGTTCTCACAAGCAAGCTTCCCGCCAAGGAAACTAGCATGCGTTCCAGCTATTTGCGCGGAAATACCTGCAACGCAGCATGCTGCAACAACAGAATCGTTTTCATGTCCTCGACTTGCCCGTTGGTAATGCAGCTGATCGCCGCCTCCATCGTCATTTCAACGACTTCGATGTCCTCTCCCTCTGCTGCAAGGCCTCCGCCGGCGCTGACACGCTGATCGACCGCATAAGGTGCGGTAAAGAAATGCAACCGCTCGGTGACCGATCCCGGGCTCACGTAAGCCGAGAACAGGAACGTCGGCTTGCCGATACGGTAGCCGGTTTCCTGCTCGGTCTCGGCGATGACCGTGGCAGCGGGATCGTTCTCTTCCACCATGCCCGCCGGCACTTCCAGCAAGAATCCGCGCCCGGTCGTCGCATGAGCCGGATAACGGAACTGCCGAACCAGCACCACGCATCGCCGCTCGAGGTTGTAGAGCAGAATCGCGGCGCCGTGACCACGGTGGTAGACCTCGCGCGTCTGGCTCTCCCACTGGCCATTCCGATGCAGGTAGTCGAAGCGCACCGATTCGAGTCGTGACCAGCCATCGGACAGTACCTGCACACGCTCTGTCCTGATTCGACGGTGGCTCTCACGAGCGGACTCGGCGAGAGGATCGTCGGGGGTGCGGTGCTTTCCTTCTTCATCACTGTCGATCATCGATCCAGCGATTCCCGGTGGCGATTGTCCGGCCATTCTGTCCTGTTACATGTCGTTACCAACCGTCACTGCGGTGCAAGGTACGACGCCTGCCGTCTGCCGATACTGCCTGCACTCCGAAAGGCGAGCCGGAGATTTCTCATCGCTCGTCGAACCCACGAGGAATCATCCCATGAAAGGCAAGACACGAACCATCGTCGCATCGGTCGTCGCTACCACCATCGTCATCGCTTCAGGCTCGGCACTGGCCTGGCGCCACGGCGGCCCATCGTCCGAACGCATGCTCGAACGCGTGAGCGAACGACTTGAACTCGATCAGAGCCAGCAGGCTGCCTTGACCGTACTGGTCGAGGAAATCTCCGAGACGCGTGAATTGATGCGCGGCGACGTCGACAATCTGCGCACAAGCATCGGCTCGATGATTACCGCAGACACCTTAGATCAGGGTACGGCCCTGTCGATGATCGAGCAACGGACGTCGGCCCTGCAGGCTCAGGCACCGGAGCTTGTATCTTCGGCGGCGACCTTCATCGATGGTCTTTCCATCGATGGTTTTTCCAGTGAGCACAAAGATGACATCGCGTCGTTTCTCGAGCGCCATGAAGGCAAGCGCGGGCGCCACTGAGCAAGACCGGTACAGCGCGCGCCCGGATTGAATCCGGGCGCGTTGCTCCACATTTCCGAGCTAACCTTTCGTGGTGAACGACATCCTGCTCATCGATGACGACGAGCGCCTCGGTGAGTTGCTCATCGAATACGCGGCGCGCTTCGACATGAAGATCACCGCCGCGACGACGCCGTCGGCCGCGTTTGTCCTGCTTGAAGAAGTCGATCACGACGCCGTGATTCTCGATGTGATGTTGCCGGAGATGGACGGCTTCGAAGTCTGCCGTCGAATACGCGAGTCGAGCGATATCCCGATCATCATGCTGACGGCACGTGGCGAGACGACGGACCGGGTCGTTGGGCTCGAGATCGGCGCTGACGACTATCTGCCCAAGCCGTTCGAACCGCGCGAACTCGGCGCCCGACTGCAAAGCAACATCAGGCGCTATCGGGGCACATCAGCGCGTCTCAAGCGCGAGCGGACACCGTCTGTACGCCGTTTCGAAGGCCTGTCGCTGCATCCCGAAACCCAGGAGGTTCGGGTTGACGACCGCGTCGTCGATCTGACCACGATGGAGTACGACTTCCTGATGTTGCTGGCCGAGGCGTGCGCTACGTGCAGGACGATCTCGGCAACCCTCCGGATCCAGCCCGTGCTAGCGGGCTTGCCGCCGCCGCCATCGATGACATGACGGAGCGCCCGCGAGCCATGCTCGACGCGAAACGACAGCTCCTGCTCGCCCTCAGTCATGAACTCCGCTCACCGCTGGCAAGAGCGCGGATCGCGACCGAATTGTTGACGGACGATCGACAGCGCGCCCCCCTGCAGGAAGATCTCGCCGAGATGGCCCGTCTGATCGAAGATCTGACGGAATCCGAACGATTGCGCACACCGCATGCCACACTGTTGCGCGAATCGCTCGACTTCGCGGAACTCGTCATGACTGAACTCACCCCGCTCGGCCTGTCGCCAAGTGCGCCCGGGCCGACACCGATCATCGGCGACGCTACGCGCCTGCGGGTCATGGTGCGCAATCTCGTCAGCAATGCACTGCACCACGGCAAGGATTCGAACGGCGTGGCAACCGTCGACGTCAGCATCGAGAGTGATCCTGCCAACAGGCCAGGCACCCGCGTAACCGCCGAGTTGCCGCGATGAATCTCGACCGCACCGCCGCCCGCTTGCACGCTGCGCGACGCGATGGCCATGCCATCGACCCCGCTTCGGTAACGCTTGCATCCATTGATCAGGCTTACGCATTGCAGCAGGCCATCGCATCGCATGCCGAGTCCCCGCGCATCGGCATGAAGATCGGTGCCACCCTTGCCAGCGCCATCGAGCTCGTGGCTCTCGACGAACCCTTTCACGCCCCGCTGTTCGGCGAAAACCACTTTGCGAACGGGGCGAACGTGCCGGTACACGCTGATCGCCCGGTTTTCATCGAAGCTGAATTCGTCATCGAACTCGGACGCGACCTGATCGCGACAGCAAAGCCCATGACAACGTCAAGAGTGCGCGACGCCACGGCATCGGTTCGCGGCGGCCTGGAGCTCGTCGGCACGCGCTTCGACATGCCGTTCGCCGCCAACGGCATACGCCTCATCGCGGATTCGGGAAGTACCACAGCAACCGTGGTTGGTGACGTGATCGAGCGGAATACCTGGGAGTCTCTCGATTTCACATCACACCCGGTATCGCTTTACATCGACGACGAACGCGCGGCGATCGGTCACAGCGGCATGTCGCTCGGTGGCAATCCATTCGCGATGGCTGCGTGGCTCATCGACCATCCAGCCTGTGCGCACCGAGGCTTGCACGCGGGTGATTTCATCTATTGTGGCAGCGCCACGGGCGTGCAACCGGTCAACCGTGGCAACCGCTTGCGAGCTGACTTCGGCGTGCTGGGCGAGCTGACCGCAACGCTTGTCTGAGTCGCGAACGGCTCAGCCGGCATCCCGGGCTCGGGCGGTGCCTGCCCGCCCTCCGGTCAGCAGCGCGGCCACCGACGGTGCGATGCGCGCAAGCACTTCGACGATAACCATCGCGGCGAACATGGCGATGAACGGCGCGAGCACGAACCAGATCGCATAGCCGGTCGTCACATGACCACCGACCAGACGTCGCACGACACCCTCCCACAGGAAGACCAACACGAGGTAGTGGCTGCAGAACGCCACGAACACGTAGGGTGAGATGCGCGTCAATCGTTGCGTCCAGCCAGTGCCGACCAGTTTCGCTGCCAGTGACCAGATGGCGAGTGCGCCGAAGACACGCGACAGTGGATAAACGACGGTTTCCCGAAAATCCAGGCCCTGTGACAAAAACCACTGTGCTGGCGGCCACGCAAGGCCTTGTTCGGTACCCGACAGGATGACCAGGGTCGTGGCGACGAGCGACAGGACAACCCATAGTGGCCAGTAACGATCTGCCGCTTCGAGATTCCGCCCCGTCTGCATGAGCCAGAGGCCGATGGAAAAGGCCAGCAGGATGAGCGGACGCAGGATGAAGACCGACTCGAGATCCAGCAGATAGATGATGAGCAGCACGATCAGCAATGCAATTCCTGTGCGTTTCAGGATGGCAACCAGGATCGGCGACAACAACAAGCACACGAACAGATCACGCAGGAAGCCGAGATGCAGGGTTGGCCCCAGTGGCTGCTCTGTCAGGAAGAAGATCGTGTTCACATAGAACAGGAGCGCCTGGAGGGGCGGGACATCGCCGAGTGTCAGAAAGGTCGGCCTGAGCAGAGACAGGACCGCATAGACGATGACGGTCACGGTACTCCAGATGATCATCGGCAGGACGATTGATCGAAATCGACGGCGATACAGTGACGACGGCGGCGAGCGGGTGAGCGCTACCGCTGTCAGGATTCCCGAGACGAGACTAAGCAAAGCTGCGCTCGCGCGCCCCAGTCCTTCGACCAGCACCCCTTGGGTGAGCCAGGAGGCCGGTGGAACACCGACACTGAACTCTGCCGCGGAAAAGGCATTGTCGGGGACGTGAACGAAAATCATGAAGCCAATGCACAGCACCCGCACCATGGCGATACGATCGCGTATGCCCTGGGCCACTGGGCCGATGGGATCAGCCATAGAGTTCACGATTCCTTTGCGGCCAGACGACTGCGGCGATAGTGGGTGTACTGAGGGTAGAGCTCTACCAATAGCATGGCACACAGAATGAGCGCGCAGCCGATCAGGCCGATCTGCGCAATCTGCTCACCCATGAGGAGATAACCGAACAGCGCGGCGAACGGGGCTTCCGAGGACAGGAAAATGGCTGCCTGTGGCGCTGTGGTGTAACGCTGTCCGATCACCTGTAGCGTGAAGGCGATACCGCTCGCGAAAATACCCGCATAGAGCACACTCGGCAGCGCCGCCCGAACGTCCGTCAGCACAAAGGGCTCGGTGATCAGCGCGACCAGGCCGGCCAGCAAGGCAGTAACCGCGAACTGCACGAGCGAGAGCACGAGCGGTCGGCCTGACGAGCGGACGAAGCGCCCGATCAGCACCACCTGCAAGGCCCAGAAGACCGCACTGCACACAGTCAGAAGATCTCCTGCGAGAGCCCCACCGTGGCCGACACCCGACAGCAGTGCAATGCCGATCAGCGCGAGGGCTGATGCCGGCCAGATCACGCGGTGCGGCCAGTCCCGATAGAGCGCAACCGCGACGAGCGGCGTGAACACCACGTACAGACCGGTCAGGAAACCCGAATGGGTCACCGAAGTTGTCAACAAGCCGACTTGTTGTGTGCCCATGCCGGCAAAGAGGACCAGTCCGATCAAGGCAAAGCGGCGCAGCTCCAGTGGCGACAGTGGCGGGCTGTCACGGCGCTGCTCGCGTCGCGACTCGAGCCACGCGAACGGTGCGACGAAGAGGCTGGCCACGGTGAATCGCAACGCGACGAACAGAAAGGGCCCGATGTCCTGCATCGCAGTTGCTTGCGCGACGAACCCCATGCCCCACATGGCGCCTGCCAGCAACAGCAGCACATTTGCACTCGATCGTGACAAGACTGATCCTCGGTCATCCCGGGCGACGCCTGTCGGAACGACGAACTGACGGTAGTGGGGCCGTGCTCGCGCTCAGACCGGGTGGGTCTGCCGGAGACACTGCAGCATGGCGCCGTCTTGTCGGACGGCGGTAAAGGCGTCATCGAGCGGAAAGACGATTTCACGCAAGGCGATGATATCCGCGAGACCACCACGGGGTTGTCCGTCGGCGTTTTCCGGGGTCAGGATGACGCTCGTGCCATCGATTGCCCGCCAGCCAAAGATCGGGCGCGCAGGGTCGAGCGTTGCGGAAATTCCACCGGCCAGCACCACGGCACGTGGGCGCGTGGCCATGACCCCCATCGAAGACAACAGGTACGCCGTCGGCTCGCCGTCGTCGAAGGCGCAGTACCAGTAGTCGTACCGGCTCGGGCCCCGATACGAGGTCGCGATGCGCTGCTCGAGCGCCAGCGCTTCCGCCGACTCACGATCCGTGTCGATCGGTTCAGCGCCAGTGGTATCGCGGGTCGGCAGTCCGTCGATGTAGATCTGACGCCGGCAGTCGAGCGTCCTGCCGGTGCCGATGCTAGTACGAAAAGCGTCGGGTCCGTCGAAACGAATGGACGCCAGTTCGACCCGTTGTCCACTGATCGGGAAATCAAAGGCAACTGTGTCGATCGCCGTGACCACCCACTCGAAACGGCTCGATGTCCCGTCGGCGGCAGTCGCCTGTCCATCGCGCCGACCGGCATCGACGGGATACAGGCGGTAGTCGGTTCTGACGTCGGCCTCGAGGCAGACCCACGATTCGAAATGGTTGCCACTCGAACGGGGCGTGGCGATGATTGATTCGAGACGGCGCATCGCAGCGTCGGCGTCGAGCGGATCTGTCTGCCCATCGTTGACAACCGCAGGCTGCGGCAGCTCAGCCGATTCGATTGCAGATTCCACACCGTCGCCGCCGCAGCTGCCCGCCAGGGCAGCAATCGCCAGGCAGGCGATGGAGCGACCGGACTTCATGACTTGTGCGAACGCCACGACGCCGCGGTACCTCTTCACCGTCCTTTCCTCCAGCTATCGAGCCGCCCCGGCATTCGAGCGTAGCACGACGAAGACGGCCTGCCGTCAGGCTCCATCCGCGATTCTTCGTTGCAAGAATTCAGGCCGGCGACCTGCTCTCGATCAGTCGCGCGACCGCCATGCGCGCGAGATCGTCGACGGCTTTCGACACGGTGAGGAAATAGGACTCGAAAGAGGTCGACTCGCTGGTGCGCACCAGCCGAAACGGTCGCACGGACAAGACGCTCCGGCCATCGCCGGCCAGCAGCGTTATCTGACCCGCCAGGTCCACGCCGCCTTTCGGCGTGCGCAGCAGCCGATCGAAATTCACCTCGACCCGGGCATCCGGCGCATACCCGCGCGGGAAGGGTTCGACCAGGACCGTCGCATCGGCGTGGTAGCGCAGTCGCTCGGCAAATACGCGGGTAATTGCATCCTCCGGAGATTCGGCCCAACGCTGCTGATCCTCCATGTACAGGCGATTGAGATCGCTTCGTGTCGCGACTCGCGGGTCGCGTGCATACCCCGGCAGAGTGACGGCGGCGACACCGAGCGCATCGAAGTCACCGACCGGTACCACGCCGGCGGTGCCCGCTACGGGCTCGAGCACGTACAAGCGTGCGGCAGGACCACTGGTGCAGGCACTGAGCAAGAGCGCGCCAAGCAGCACGAGAGGTGTCTGTCGTCGGCTCGTGCGGGTACGACCACGCCGTCTGCAGGCGTTGCTCCGAAAGGGCTCAGCGACCGGTGAATACGGCATTCGGATTCTCCTCGAGCAATTCGGCAAAGGCTGCGATCGAACGCGCGGCCGTGCGCAGTTCACGCACCGCACCGCTGAGTTCGATATAGATTTCTGAATCCGGCGAGAGGCCGGCAAGCACATCATCGGCATGTTGCGAGGCACTGGTCAGAGAGCTGACCATGCCCGGCAGATCGGTCGTCGCCTGTTCGACCTGCGCGGCGGCCGCAGAGATCGATCCCAGTGATCGGGAGAGCTGCGCGGGCAGGCGTCCGATCTCGGGGCTCGCAACGAGCTTGCGGGTATCCTGCAGCAGCGTCGTCGCACTCGTCACCAGCGCGGCAAGCGGCAATTCCGAGAGGTTGCGGATCAAGGTCTCGACATCAGCGGTTACCGCCTCGACATTCGACGGTACGACCGGCAGTGTCGGGTAAGGCTCATGGTCGAAGTCGATCGACTCAGGGGCGGCACCCGCAACGTCGACCAGCTTGACGATCAGCGATCCGGTCAAGAGGTTCCCGCTTGCCAGTTGCACGCGGAGTCCCTTCGAGACGAACTCCGACAGTTGCGCCTGCAACTCTTCCGGCGTGACGTCGGCGAGGCCCAGACGGGCGGGCTGAAGTTGCAGGACGGCGACCGAACGACTGGCTTCGCCCGGCATCGATGGCAAGCGCGTGGAGACGCTGACGACCCGTCCGACGCGTAGTCCGTTGTACTCCATCGGTGCATCGCTTCTAAGGCCTTTTACGGAGCCTTCGAACAAAGCGACGAAGCGGTTCCTGACATCTTCGCTTTCGTCGAACAGGCTGTCGCGAGCGGCCTTGCGGGAATCATGCAGGCGGTAAGTCGAGCCGTCCTCGCGTACCCGGTTTTCCTCGAGAACGCCGGCAGGATTGTCGAAGGCGATGCCGCCCGTGAACAGAGCGGCGATGGATTCCACGCGCACCGTGGCACCGTCAGCATCCAGTGTTGCCTCGACACCCGATACGCCATAGAAGCGTGTATCGGGAAACACGTGCAGGTGATAGGGCGCTTCGACGAAGATATCGAAGAGCACCTGCCGTGCGTCGGGCGAGAGCGTCCGTCGTTCGACGCGACCGACCTCGATCTGTCGATGAAATACCGGCGAGCCGACGTAGATGTAACCGGCCTCGTCAGCATTGAGTGTCAGGCGCAAGCCCGGTGTGCTGCGTCGAGTGAGTGGCGGTTCCTCAAGCCCCTCGAAGCTTTCGCGACGCTCACCCCGCTCGGTATCCCAGTCGACCTCGACGTACGCTCCGGAGAGCAAGGTTCCAAGCCCGGAAATCTCGGTTGTGTTGATGCGTGCATTGACGATCCAGAAGCTGGTGCCGTCATCCAGGAACGGGGCTACCTTCGGATCCAGCCTTGCCTCGAGAACGACAGAGTCGAGGTCTTCGGCGAGTCGCACCGCTTCGACACGACCGACATCCACGTCATTCCGGCGCACGCGCGTCTCACCGGCAATGACGCCGCCGGCCTCGGGAAAGCGAATCTCCACCAGTACCCCGCGATCCCGGTAGTGCTGCCACACCAGCCAGGCGGCGAAGAGCACGGCGGCCAGTGGCAGTAACCACGCGAGCGAGAAACGCCTCGACAGATCAGTGCCGCGTTCGACGCGTTCGGGGGGGACACGGTCGCCGGGCATGGGCCGGTCGCCTGGCTCGTTAGTTGACATGGCGCAACATCATGTAGCGTTACCGTCCCAGATCAGGCGCGCATCGAGCGAGAGCGCTGAAAACATGGTGAAGACAACAGACAGGGCGAAGGCATTGATGCCGACACCCGGTTCGATCGTGATGATCGCACCGAGCTGGATCAATGCCGCGAGAACAGCGACCACAAACACGTCGATCATCGACCAGCGACCGATGAATTCGGTCACCGCATGCAGGCGATGGCGCTTGTGTCCGGACAACGGCAAGTCGAGGTGCAGACTGAGTGCCAGCCCGCCAATGATGAAGAACTTGGTCACCGGAATGCAGATACTGGCGACAAAGATGATGATCGCCACGCCGGGACTTCCCTGATCGGCGAGTGTCATGACCCCGCTCAGGATGGTATCGCTGGTAGCACCCGTATACCCTGTCGATGACATGATTGGCAAGGTATTCGCGGGAACGTACGCCATCAGGCCGACGATCAGGAATGCCCAGGTACGCTGCAGACTGAACGGGATTCGCGCGTGCACCACGCCGCCGCAGCCTCGACAATGCAGCTTAGGCGAGGCCTGCCCGAGCGTACCGCAAGCCGGGCATCTGGCAAGACCCGCCACCTTGGCAGTGCGTCCTGTCACTGAATAAGGTAGCGCCATACCGTGTCCTTGCACAAGACGATGGTGACAATGACGGTCAGTGCGATCAGCGCACAGAGGGACCAGAAGGCCAGGCCGATCTCGAGTCGAGCGACGCTGCCGAGCTTGACCAGCGATATCGCGACTCCCACCATGAAGACATCTGCCATTGCCCAGGGTTCGAGTCGCGTCGCCCAGCGGAAAGCGCTGCGAAGTGCCCTGTTCGCGGGTCGCCTGAGACGAATGGCAGCGAGCACCCACGCAAGCAGGACCAATCGGCCCAGCGGCAGCAGCACGATCAGGGCGAGCGTGACCAGGCCAAGCCAGCGAAGATCGCTTTCCCAAAGCGATGCGACGGCATCGAGTATGGAAATTTGGCTTTCGATGCCGGCACGGGAAAGGCTCAGAAACGGCAGCATGAGGCTTATTAGCAGCAACACGATACTGGCCAGCACGGCTGCCAGCGAACGATCGATCGTTGCGGGCTTGCGCGTCGACATGATGCTGCTGCATCGCCTGCAGCGCGTCTGCTCACCGAGCGCCAATGGCTTTCTCAGGTGCAGCAGGTCACAGCTCCGGCAGGCGACCAGATCATCCAGCGTGATGGCTAGCGTGCGACTCATGTGAGGAGATTGTTCACACCGATACTGTAGAACAAGCTGCGCAAGGCGCGTACCGAGCAGCCGCAGACTGCGGAAAACGGCCTGCAGGAATGAAGTTCACTCGAGCGGCTCGACAGGCGCCGTTTCGTCCACATTGAAGACCTCGTCGAAACGCCTTAATACGTGTTCCCAATCGGGATTCCAGGTCATCCTGGCAACCGGCACGCCGTCGGGTGACGGCGTGTGTTGTGCACCGAACCAGTGTTCGCGCGCCCGCATGCAGGCCATGAAGACCGAATATTCGTCACCGTTGCAGACCAGCAATCGACCGCCCTTGCCAAAAAGTGGATTGGCAGGAGCGTTGCTCAGCGACAGATGCGACTGGCCGAGTACGCGCATGTCGAGGTATCGGGAATCTCGTACTTCCTCGCGCGCGGCGATCGCTTGCTGAACGATCGCGTAGGTGTCGCCCACAGCTGGCGAATCGCCCTCACCCACGTCAGGAGCGTAAGTGAGCATGAGACGTTCCGGGTTGGTGAAGCGATTGCGAAACAGACGCCGTGTGTAGCGGGTATCGACAACCGAATCTTCTGATGACATGACCAGTAACGCAGGTTGCTCGATTCGCCCATCATCGCGCCAGCGGCGCGCGAGCGCGCGTGTCAGTTGATAGAACTGCCATCCTGAGTTGACGGGAATGGAGTTGTACTTGATGGGATTGTCCTCGAGAATCATCCCGCCGAAGACCCAGGGTCGAATCAGCTTGTAGACACCCGAGAAGCGAAGCCACCGATTCAGGCTGCTCCTGTAGGCGGGTGACACGAGCAGGAGCCCGTCGACGTCGGGCTCGTCCAGTGCCAGCAAGGTCGCGATGACCCCGCCCATGGAAAAACCGCCAAGGTAGACCGCTGCATCGTTACCGGGTTCCAGCCAGTCGTCGAGCCACAATCGCGCCGACGCCAACCAGGACTCCCACTCGACATCGAGCATTTCGGCAGGCGTGGAGCCGTGACCGTCGAAGAGAATGGCTCGTACGTCGAACCCTCGTGCCACCAGTGCATCGGCTAGATCATGCCAGACGGCTGGCGAATCGTTCAGTCCATGTAACAACAGAAACCGGCCGCGGTACACAACCCCCGGGGCGGCAGCGCGCTCGAACGGCAGATTCTGATCGATATCCATCGGAGAGCGTGATGACATCGCCCGCTCGGTGATGTACGTCCGTGCCTGTTCCCGATAGGCCGGGAAACGTTCATTGTGCAGTGGAAACCCGCGCGCCGAGGCCGACGCGCTCGAATCGACGACTGCCGACACGTCGCTCGCCACCACGCGACATGCAACCGGATTGAACATCACCATCGCAGTGATGAGCAACAGTCGCCAGACGCGACGAACGATGACCTCGAATTCCGTCATCAAGCCGATCCAGTTCGAGACGATCCAGATCAGGCCGGGCCGAATCGGTTGTATCCGATTCAAGCCGGCTCTATTCAAGTATGACCAAATCAGCCAGGGCCGAATCAGCTATGGCCGAATCAGGAATACAGGGTCGGAACCCCGAGTTTCTGATGCAGATCGTTGCAGATCTGCTCGGACAGCTCGAGCTTCTGACGCAGGCCATCGAGGTAACGCGCTTCTTCCTGTGAGTCCAGATCGATACCCATCAGAGACATCATGTAGACCTGAGCTTCGGAACCTCGCGGAACGGACTTGACCAGACCATCGACATCCAGCGGCGACTGCATTTCTGACAAGACGAACTGACGTTCCTCCTCGGAGACTTCATCACCGAGGTGCGACACGATCTTCTTCTGTTCTTCCTGATCGATCGATCCATCCGACTTGGCTGCACTGATCATCGCGACAATCATGACCTTGGCAAGGGCTTCCTGACCCGCATCGGGTTCTGGCACCTTGTCACCCTGCAGCGCAGAGTTCAGAAGATCGCCCAGGCTTCCGCCGGCTGGCGGAGCAGGATTCGCAGCGGACGCATTGCCGCCGCCACCGATACCTTCAAGCAAGCCGCCCAATCCACCGGCCATTCCACCACCTGCCCCGCCACTCTTGCCGCCCAGCAACGCACCGAGATCGCCAAGACCGCCACCACCACCCGGTGCCTGACGCGAGCTGCCACCGAGCGCACCACCAAGGCCGCCTCCGGCACCACCGCCGAGCAATCCACCCAACAGGCCACCAAGCCCGCCTGCACCGCCACCAGTGGAGGGGGCCGCACCACCGCGGCCTCCGCCCATCATCTTGCCCACACCCTTCGCGACCAAGACGCCCACTGCCATACGACCCAACGTTCCGACAAGACTCACAGGTCTGTCCTCCAATTCAGAATAGGTACCTACCCATCAATTGTACGCTGGACTGGCGATGTACTCCGCCATCTGTTCACGTTCGACTTCAGCCTGGCGCAATCGGGCGTTGACAAGGTCACCGATGCTCAGGATACCAACGAGAACCGCGTCCTCGAGCACCGGAACATGCCGTATCCGACGTTCGATCATCAAGGCCATGACCTCCTGCAGAGTAGCGTCGAGGGCGCAGGTGTACACCGGGGTTGTCATCAACTCGTGCACCGGCTTGGCGCGGACGTCAGTATCGTCAGTCGACAGTGCGGTGATGACATCCCGTTCGCTGACAATGCCGTCGATCGATTTGCCGTCGCTACTGACCGGAAGTGCGCCGATACGTTTCGCGGCAAGAATGCGGATGGCTTCGCGCATGGTGGCGGACGAGGAGATCGTCGTGACCTCGCTCCCCTTCTCTTTCAGGATGTCCGAAATCTTCATCGTCATCGTCATCGTCTCCGTGGTCGTCAACGCCATGGGTCCCGGACAGGAACCATGAAAAGCGGGTATGACAAGGCGGATTTGTCCACAGGGTACGCCTGATTCCGGAATCCAGAAAGCAAAAAGGGCCACCTTGCGGTGACCCTCTCTGTACAAATAAAACCCGGCGGTGACCTACTTTCACATGGGGAGGCCCCACACTATCATCGGCGCTGAATGGTTTCACTTCCGAGTTCGAGATGGGATCGGGTGGTGCCCAAACGCTTTGGCCGCCGGGATAACCGGTCGGATGGCACGCTGATCCGAAAACGGATCAAGCACGCCTTCCTGATTCTGGAGAGTCATCAATAACGACTTTCAATCGTCATCCAGGCGGGTCGCGGGGCCAGGCATTTCTGCTCGGCACCCGGGGCGACAACCGCTTGGGTGTTATATGGTCAAGCCTCACGGGCAATTAGTACTGGTTAGCTTCACACATTACTGTGCTTCCACACCCAGCCTATCAACCTTGTAGTCTTCAAGGGCCCTTCAGGAATCTCAAGGATTCAGTGAGAACTCATCTTGGGAGGGGCTTCACGCTTAGATGCTTTCAGCGTTTATCCTGTCCGATCGTAGCTACCCGGCAGTGCCACTGGCGTGACAACCGGAACACCAGGGGATCGTCCACTCCGGTCCTCTCGTACTAGGAGCAGCTTCCCTCAATTCTCAAACGCCCACGGCAGATAGGGACCGAACTGTCTCACGACGTTCTAAACCCAGCTCGCGTACCACTTTA
>ENA-ORXR01000217-ORXR01000217.1-marine-metagenome-genome-assembly--contig:-NODE-217-length-88267-cov-5.857376_pt1 | contig 88267 bp, 65 predicted proteins | sample MGYA00237866_ERZ511479 | MGnify/ENA metagenome assembly ERZ511479
GAGCAATACACCGTATATCCAAACCCAAGCAGTGGCCAACTGAGCATAGCCTATGAAGGTACAGCAGAACGGAAAGCAGTGTTTACCCTCTATGATATGCTAGGGAATGTGATACTGAAAAAAACAGACATTGGTACTTATGTTAGTTTGGAAATACCCAATATAGCCAATGGAGTATATACTTATAGTATAACGGACGAAAGCCATATTTATAAACGAGGGAAGCTAATAATAGAGCGATAGTATGCAGAAACTTTTAGTCATAATATTGTGCTTGGTTTGTATGAAGAATGCGAAAGCACAACGATCTTATGATGGAGAGTGTATTGTAGGGTTTGACGGTGTGATATTGACTTTTGATGGGGGATTAAAGCCTAGTATAACCCTCCCTAAAAGTAGGCGAGGAGCATTTAGCCTTGGTGCTTCATCTATATCAGATTCGAATGGGCACTTAATAATTGCTTCTTCCACTCATGACATTTATAATGTAAATGCTGATACTATGGAAGGTGGGTATAGAGTTACCCCAGCTAAAATTGCAGCAAAAGATGCATATTATTCCAGTTGGACACAAAACTCTATCATCCTACCCAAATCAAATAATGAGTATTTGATATTCACCAAAACGATGAGCGATGCGCACTATGATCTCTGGTCCACGGGCGGCTCCTCTCATTTTGATATGCTCACCTACCACGTGGTGGACATGAATGCTAATAATGGATTGGGTAAGGTGGTGGAGAAGAATAAAATAATCATGAAAGATGCGGTGCTGAGCATGAACCGTATGACGGCGGTAAAGCATGGAAATGGTAGAGATTGGTGACTAGTAGTACCGCAACAGCGCGAGAATATTTTTTATTTATTCATGGTGGGTCAGGATGGGCAGATTAGCGAGCCTATTACGCGTACGCTAGATTATCCACCCATTGATTCCTTGTTTGGTGGGCAATATGGTCAGTCTTCGTTTAATCATGCGGGGGATAAATATGCTTATTGTACTTATACCACGGGTGGCATTTTTGTTTTGAATTTTGATCGTTGTTCGGGTGAGTTTTCAAAGCATCATTTTTATAGTATTCCAAGAGATACCTCTCTACCTTTTGATGTGCCTATCGGGAATCAGTTTTCACCGAATGATAGTTTTTTGTATGTGAACACGATGAATAATATTTTTCAGATAGATATAAATAATCCACTACCCAGTAGTTTGCAATTTATTAATGGCCCAGATATTGATAGTGCTAATGAGTATAACCAACAATACAGCAATATTTATATGGGAGGTGATGATCGAATGTATATCGGTAATTTCGATGCTATTAAAAGTACCATGAGTTATTTAGAGTATCCTAACAGACGTGGGCTTGCTAGTGGTTTTTGTCGGCGCTGTTTGAAGGTGCCCAATATTAATACTACAAGCCTTCCCAATATACCCTATTATCATTTAGGCAAAAAAGTGGGAAGTGTGTGTGATACGATTAGGGAAGCTCCTATTTGGGAAGCCATACGAATTTACCCAAATCCGGTGAGTGGAATGCTGAATGTGTATTTACCGCTCGAAGAAAATACAGAAGTAAGTATCGGTCTGTATAATGTTATGGGTCAAAAAGTATTCTCCTCAAATGAAGAAATAAATGCTTTACAACAATTTACTGTTGATATGAATGCTTTGGCGAAAGGGATTTATATTTTACGCATTGAAAGCGAAGATCAAGTTTGGAAGAAGAAGGTGGTGAAAGAGGAATAAAAAAAGGAAGCCAATTGGCTTCCATGAAATGTATATCGTTCGCGATTCCGTTTGTTTCGACTTTTTTTACTTCAACCCAAATGCTTTCTTAATCTTAGAAACAAAGTCAAGCTTTTCCCAAGTGAATAGCTCTACTGCCACTTTCTTTTCGTTTGCTTTACCTTTATTAAATACTTTGTTCACTTTTTGTGGTGTCCGTCCCATATGACCGTAAGCAGCTGTTTCGCTATACATAGGTGAGCGCAATTTTAGACGTTTTTCAATGGCATACGGACGAAGGTCAAATATTTTTTCAATCTCACGAGCGATAGCCCCATCGTTCATATCTACATTGCCCGTACCATAAGTATCAACAAACACACCACAAGGTTTAGCAACACCGATTGCATAAGAAACTTGAACTAATACTTCATCACAAAGTCCGGCAGCCACCATGTTTTTCGCAATATGGCGCGTGGCATAGGCGGCGCTACGATCTACTTTACTCGGATCCTTCCCGCTGAAAGCACCACCGCCATGAGCACCTTTTCCACCGTAGGTATCTACAATGATCTTACGACCCGTAAGCCCTGTATCACCATGGGGACCACCAATTACAAATTTCCCAGTAGGATTAATGTGGAACGTAATCTTATTCGTAAATAATTTTTGAAGCTTTGCACTTAGCTGTTTTTTTACCGCTGGTATAATAATTTCTACGATGTCTTTTTTAATTTTGGCTAGCATTTTTTTGTCTGCGGCAAAGTCATCATGCTGAGTTGACACTACAATCGTGTCAATACGAACGGGTTTGTTATCGTCAGTATATTCAATCGTTACTTGACTTTTTGAATCTGGACGGAGGTAGGTCATTTTTTTACCTTCCTTACGTACACGAGCTAATTCTTCTAAAATTTTATGAGAAAGATCCAATGCCAAGGGCATATAATTTTTAGTTTCTTTAGTGGCATATCCAAACATCATACCTTGGTCGCCGGCTCCTTGTGCATTGGCCAAGGTCTCGAAATCTTTCTTCTTTACCTTACGATCTACCCCTTGATTGATATCAGAACTTTGCTCATGAATTGCAGAAAGAACTCCACAAGAATTGCCTTCAAACATATATTCGCTCTTCGTATAGCCGATTTTATTAATCACTTGACGAGCTATACTTTGCACATCTAAGTATGCTTTTGAGTTTACTTCTCCTGCTAGTACTACCTGACCTGTTGTTACGAGTGTTTCTACTGCAACTTTTGAGTCTTTATCGTATGCTAAAAAATTATCAATGATGGCATCTGATATCTGATCAGAGACTTTATCGGGGTGTCCTTCGGACACTGATTCCGATGTAAATAAATATGGCATAATAATTGTCGTTTATATGTAAAGAATGCGCAAATGTACTTATTGAATCCTTTTCTTGAGAGAGATAGAGTGGTTTATTATTGTTATATTTGTTAGAACCGAATTTTTAATCGAAATCTAATACTTGAAAGCAAAATTTAATTTTTTCTTATTTGTTTTAGTACTGATGTGTACTCAATTCTGTAGTGCACAATCAGCACAAGACTGTTTTGGAGCCATCCCCGTTTGCCAAAATTCTTTTTCTCAATCAACTTCCTATACTGGTTCAGGCGCGGTCTCTGATTTGTCTCCTTCAAACCAAGGTTGCTTAACCACTGGCGAGAATAATTCAGTATGGTACGTTGTGAATATCACCACACCTGGAAGTTTTACTTTTGATGTAATACCAAATAGCGCAACTGACGATTATGATTTTGCCGTGTGGGATTTGACAGATAAATCCTGCAACGATATTATGTCAGGGCAGGCGCCAATTCGCTGTAACTATGCATCTTTGGCTAACTCTTCTGCTGGTGGTACTACGGGTCTGAACAATACGTCTTCTTCAGCTTCTTTAGGAGCTTCAGGACCTTCCTATAGTAGTGCGATAACTGCTAGCGTGGGTCAGACATTTTTAATTTTAATTAATAATGCCTCTGCTTCTACTAGTGGTTACAATTTAAATTTTGGCGGCACGGCCTCAGTAAATGATAATGTGGCACCGACCATTAAGGCTGATACTTTGGAAGCGTCTTGTACGGCACCCACCTATATTACATTGCTCCTTAGCGAAAATATTCGATGCAATACCTTAGCTACGAATGGTAGTGACTTTAGTTTAACACCTGCCAGTGCTACCGTATCGGGAGCGGTGAGTCAATCGTGCACGAATGGAAGCAGTTTTACTAATTTGATACGAGTAAATTTTTCGGCTGCGTTGCCACCCGGTAATTATACCCTAAACGTAAATAACGGTAACGATGGAAATACTTTAATTGATAACTGTAATAACCCAATGGCTCAAAGTGCTTCTGTTTCTTTTGTGGTGCAACCACCTGTAGATGTTACTATAGTGGCACAGTCTGGATGCGCAAATTCTAATAGTGGAATCATTACGGCTGGTGGCCAGTTCGGAACAGCACCTTATCAATACAGATTAAACAACGGCAGCTATACATCTAGTAACGTTTTTAGTGGTTTAGCGCCTGGAACGTACACCGTTCGTGTGAGAGATGATAACGGCTGTATCGATGACACTACCATTACTTTAGCAGCACCTAATCCTATTGTGATTAGCAATTTGCAGCTTACGAACCCTGTTTGTTTTGGTCAAAATACGGGTTCAGTGATTATTACGGCATCGGGAGGAAATCCTCCTTTACAATACACTGTGAACTCTCAGCCTTACCAAAATAGTAATACGATTAATGGTTTGAGCCCTGGCAACTATTTCGTAAGAGTACGTGATGCTAATGGTTGTATTCAGGATTCAATTATTTTTATATCGGCTCCGGGTCAACTTTCCTTTACAAATATTAATACTTCTCCTGCTACTTGTGGTCAGAATAATGGGAGCGTAACTTCAACCGGTTTTGGAGGCACGCCTCCTTTGCAATATTCAATTAATAATGGTCCTCAGCAGGCTTCGGGTAATTTTCAAAATTTGACAGCTGGTTCTCAAACACTTCGTCTTACGGATGCAAACTCTTGTTTTATCGACACAGTTATACAAATTGCGCAGCAAAACGGTGTACTGATTTCTTCCTTATCGCTTGTTCAACCTACTTGCACTTCTAATTCGGGCAGTGTAACCGTAAATACAAATGGTGGGCTGGCTCCTATCCAATATTCTATCAATGGCGGAAATCAACAAGCCGCTTCTGTTTTTTCCAACTTAGGTTCGGGTACTTACACAATCGTTGCAATGGATGCAAACGGTTGTACGGATACTGCTGTGGCTAACCTTATTTCACCGAGCAATTTATTTTATTCTAGTGCTACTATTGTGCAGCCCACCTGTACTTCAACTGGGAGTATTAGTGTGCAAGGAGGAGGAGGAAGTCCGCCGCTTACTTATGCCATTGGTACAGGTCCTTACTCTACAAATTCAAATTTTACAAACTTATCTGCTGGTACTTATACGATTCATTTACAAGATGCGAACAATTGTATTCATGACACCATCATTACACTTAGTGCAATTCAGCAACCTAGTTTTTCTTCGGTGCCCCGTACACAACCAAGTTGTAGTTTTCCGAATGGCGGCAGTATAACAGTAAATGTTTCGGGTGGGACGCCAGCATTTTCTTATTCAATTAATGGAGGAACTCCTCAAGCAGGAAATAATTTTTCACCCTTGGGTGCGGGGAGTTATTCCATTTCGGTTACTGATGCTAACGGTTGTACGCTAACCACATCAGTTAATTTAACTGCAGCAAACAATGTTGCCTTTTCACAATTTACAAGTAGTGATGTGGGTTGTTTTGGAACGCCTCTGGGATCAATTAGCGCAACAGCAACGGGTGGTAATCCTGCTTATCAGTATTCTTTAAATGGAGGAACACCTCAGGCAAACGGTAATTTTACAAATGTGACTGCAGGAGTTTACACAGTAACTGCTGTTGACGCAAGCGGTTGTTCGGTAACTTCTAGTGTTACGATTGCTAACTCTGGAACAGTACTGATCAACTCAGTTAGTTCTACGAATTCTCCATGTTTTAATCCTGCTACGGGAACTATTTCAGTAACGGGCACAGTGAGTAACCCGCCTATTCAATATTCAATTACGCCAGGTGGGAATAATACTAGTGGGAACTTTACAGGGCTTGGCGGTGGAATGTACGTAGTAACAGTAAGTGATGCCGCGGGTTGTACGACTACTTCATCGGTTACGATTACAGCGCCATCTGCCATGTCATTCACTTCTGTACAAATAGTGTACCCTCCTTGTTTTGGAGGAGTGGGAAGCATTAGTTTGATGGGACAAGGAGGTACACCGCCTTATCAGTACAACATCAACAATGGTCCTTTCGGAGCAAGTTCAGTTTGGAATAATTTACCAAACGGCAACTATACGATTCAATTACAAGATGCAAATGGTTGTTTACACGATACAACTATTTTATTGGATGAGCCCCCTGAGCTTGAATTCAATGGAGTTGTTTCAGTCAACTCATCTTGTGATCCACAGCAAACCACAGGGAGTATTAATGTAATGGCAACCGGTGGTACTCCTCCTTATACGTATGCCATGAACAATGGTCCTTTTGGGGCAACCACGTCTTTTACTAATTTGAGTGCAGGCATCTATATTATTTCCGTATTAGATTCGAATAATTGTCAGCAAGACACAACGGTCGTTATTTCTGCTAATGGAAATTTTGAGATACAAACGATTACACGAAACCAACCCAATTGCTTCGGCGGAAGTGATGGAAGTATTGTCTTTACAGTTAATGGCGGCGTGGCACCGTATCAATATTCAATTAATTTAGGTGGGTATCAAGCGAGTAATTCTTTCTCTGGACTGGCCGTAGGATTATACAACTTACGAGCGATTGATGCCAGTGGTTGCTTTGTTGATACGAATATCACTTTATCCCAACCCAGTGCAATTAATTTTTCTACAGTAAGCTTAAATAATCCTAGCTGCAGCGGCGTCCCGAATGGTAGTGTTGTAGTGACAGGAACGGGAGGAACCACGCCTTATAATTATTCATCGAATAATGGCCCCTTTGGTTCTTCTACCAACTTAACGAACCTGTCAGCTGGAGCGAACGTGATTTCCATTCGAGATGCTAACAATTGTCAAAGAGATACCACGCTTACCCTTGTAAATCCAGTCCAAGTTGGGATTACGAATTTATCAATTATTAATCCGGGTTGTTTGGGAGGAGGTGGAACGGTTTCCTATTCAGGTACAGGAGGAAGTTCACCCTATTCATACTCAATTGATGGAATTAACTTTGTAAGTGCTGGTTTATTTTCTAATTTATCCAATGGGAGTGTAACGATTTATGTAAGGGACGGAAATAATTGTACAGCGGATACAACTTTCAATATAAATGGTACAGCGGCTGTTACGATTAGTTCTTTTTCTTTTACACCTTACGTCTGTCCGGGTCAAATGAATGGCTCTATTACTGTAACGGCCAATTCAAACAACCCACCGATTCAATATAGAATTTTAGGAAACCCTCCTCAAGCAACTGGTAATTTTACCGCTTTGGGTGCAGGAACTTATACGATTCGAAGTGAGGATAATCAAGGATGCTATATGGATAGTACAGTTACTATCGTGCAATCGCCACCAATTACTGTGGACTCCATTGTAAGCACTTCGGCGACATGCTCTTATTCTAATGATGGTTCGCTTAGTGTTTATGCTAGCGGTGGTGTACAGCCTTTGGCTTATCAATTGAGTGGTGCAGGTTACAGTGCGGTTTCGACTTTTGCTAATCAAAATGGCGGTACTTATACTGTATCGGTAAGAGATAGTACAAACTGTGTCGTCAATACACCGGCAACAGTTTTTGCACCACCGGCTATTATAGTGAATTCGATTATTATTCAACAACCATTTTGCAGTAGTGCAACCGATGGACAAATAACGATTAATGTTCAAGGAGGTGTTCCGCCGTATCAATACGCTATCAATACTTCATTGTTTACAACTAATAATTCCTTTACCAACTTAGTGCAAGGGAATTATCAGATTCAAATTGTAGATGCTCAAAATTGTCAGTTTGATACCACTATTAATTTAGTGGCCAACAATTATATGCAGTTTGTGGCAGTGCAAGTACAAGATGTTAATTGTCCAGGTGGCAATGATGGCTCTATTTCTTTATTCACCACTGGTGGCACCGCACCTTATAATTACAGTATTAACAATATACCCAACGGAAATTCTGGATCATTCTCCAATTTAGGAATTGGTCAGTATTCTATTTTGGTAACGGACACTTTGGGCTGTCAAAAAGATACCGTTATTACAATTTCACAACCACCCAATGCGCTCTCATTGACGCAGACTTTTATGACACCGAATTTATGTAAAGGCGATAGTGCAGGTTCTATAGGTGTGCAAGCATCTGGCGGAACAACACCTTATCAGTATTCACTAGGAGGAGTTGTTTTTCAAGCAGCTAATAATTTTTCAAATTTGCCGGCAGGTGCCTATCAAATTTTTGCGTCCGATGCCAATGGTTGTCAAACGGATTCTCTTTTTGTCGTCACAGAGCCAGATACTTCTGTGCAGCTTCAGGTTCCCATCGTGACTCGTACAAGTTGTATTGGGGTAAATGACGGTACAATTCGAGTGCAGGCTTTGTACGGCACCTTGCCTTACACCTTCTTTTTAAATGGTGTTTCTCAGGGCACAGATACTTTTTATAACAACTTAGCTCCTGGTAATTATATCGTAGAAGTTGTTGACAATATTGGTTGTCGATCTACTGGAAAGTATGAAGTTTTTCTGACGCCCATTCGGCCATTACTTTTAATTGATAGCTTAGTGGGTCCATTTTGCAGAGGAGATGCCGATGGATACTTACAATGGACAACCTTGAGCCCATATCCACCATTTGACTATACCGTGAATGGTGTAAATCAAGGGGCAACTGATTTTGCTTCTAACTTAGGAGTTGGGTCTTATACAATTGAAGTAGAGGATGACCGTGGTTGTATTGATGATACAACAGTGACATTTGTAGAGTCGAATCCAATTGAACTTTCTGTAACTACTACGCCTGCCAGCTGTGAGGGAACGGGAGATGATGGGGGAGCTCGTGCTATAGTTGTGGGTGGTGAGGCGCCCTACCGATATATATGGAGCAGTAATGTAGGAATCAACACGGACAGTGTGTATCCCGTTAGAGCAGGAACATATTTTACAATCGTTCAGGATAATTTAAATTGTACCGACACGGCGCGCTTTACTGTTGACTACGAACCATGTTGTACAGTAACTTTGCCAAATGCTTTTACTCCGAATGGGGATGGTTTAAACGAAATTTTTAAAGTCATTGACTATGGTCAGATAAAATTGGTAAGTTTTGAAATATTCAACCGTTGGGGGAATAAAGTTTTCCGCACTAATATTCTTACCGATGGCTGGGATGGATATTACAAAAGTTTGCCTGCCGAGATCGGTTCTTATTTCTATGTGATTAAATTCAAGTGTAGCGATGGTGGTACAATAGAACAGAAGCAAGGAGATGTGACATTGATACGATAATGGTTTGCCTAAAAAAAATTAGTTTTGCCCTACTATGAAATTTTATTTTTTTCTGTTTCTATTATTTTTTGCCGCTTCGGCTTGTAATGACACAACAGAACAAGTTGGTGCTCAGAAATTATTTCCTAAAGAGATTAGACAAGTCAGTAATCAGATAGAAAAAACTCCAACGGATGCTAAGTTATTTTTTCTACGTGCTGACCTGTATCGACAAATTGATGAGGATAGTTTAGCTTTTCTAGATTTACTTAAAACGGTTTCGCTCGACTCGTCTCGGTCAAATTACTTTAGTGCGATAGGCGATTTTCTTTTCGATAAAAAAGATATTGCAGCTAGTGTAAAGTGGTTCAAAAAAGCAATTGACATTAATCCGTCGGATGAAATTTCTCATTTAAAAATGGCGAATCTGTTTTTATATACCAAAGACTATCCAAAGGCTTTTGCTGAAATTAATGCTGTACTGCGTCAAAACGTGTACAATGCAGAAGCCTATTTCATTAAAGGGTTATGCTACAAAGATATGGGGGAGACAGATCGAGCCATTAGTAGTTTTCAAACGGCTGTACAAACCGAACCGGCCTATTATGATGGTTTTATCCAATTAGGAATTTTATATGCTAAAAAGAAAGACCCCTTAGCACTTCAATATTTTGACAATGCGATTCAATTAGATTCATTTAATTATGAAGGGCACTATGCCAAAGGACTGTTTTATCAAAACCAGAAAAAATATGAAGAGGCAAAAAAAGTGTTTAAAAATGCCATTCGTATTGATAAAAATTATGCTGAGGCCCATTATAATATTGGTTGGATGCTATTGCAGCAAGATTCTAATGCCAAAGCCATACGGGAGTTTGATAGAGTACTCTCTCTTGACCCGGACAATGCACGTGCTTACTTCAATCGAGGATTGAATCAGGAAATTTTGGGTAAGTTCAAAGAAGCAAAAGAGGATTATGAGCAAGCACTCATTTTTGATCCTGAGTTTGACTTGCCCACAACGGCCTTGGAGCGTGTGAAGAAAAATCTTTAAAACATATTAGTCAATTCGCAAGTAGAGAATACTTTCGAGTAAAATTGAAACTATGGCACTTATTGCACCTTCTATGTTATCGGCTGACTTTTTGAATCTCTCTTCTGAGATTGAAATGGTAAATCAATCTGAGGCGGATTGGTTTCATTTGGATATTATGGATGGTCGCTTCGTACCCAATATTAGCTACGGTTTGCCTGTGGTGGCAGCCATAAACAAAGAGGCAAAAAAAACATTAGATGTTCATCTGATGATTGAGGAGCCCGGTAAGTATGCCGAAGATTTTAAGAAAGCAGGTGCGGAGTATTTGAGCGTTCATATTGAAGCTTGTCCTCATTTGCACAGAAATATTCAACAAATAAAAAGCTTAGATATGAAAGCTGGTGTGGCTGTGAATCCTCATACGAATGTGAATCAACTATTTGATGTAGTAAGAGATATTGATTTAGTTTGTTTGATGAGTGTGAACCCTGGCTTTGGAGGTCAGAAGTTTATTCAAAATACTCTAGAAAAAGTAAAGCAGCTTGTTGCCGAAAGAGAAAGACAGGGTGCCAGTTTTTTGATAGAAATTGACGGTGGAGTTACCTTGGATAATGCTAGTGAAATTATAGCAGCCGGTGCGGATGTGCTCGTTGCGGGTAGTACTGTTTTTAAAGCAGAAAACCCAACTGAAACGATAGCCGCCTTAAAGACTAAGTAGTAAATATCTAATCAAAGGTTTGACTCGTTCTAAAAGTCCGACTCTTTCAATTCAGTTTATAATAAACTTACCGTCTATTCATAAAAATCATAATGTAATAAAGCAAAGTTGCTAAACTTCCAATGGCTGCCACTACGTACGTTCTTGCGGCCCATTTTAGTGCATCGCTGACTCCTTCCATTTCATTGCTGCCTGCGGTTCCTGTATTTTTCAACCAGGCCTTCGCTCGATTGGAAGCATCAAACTCTACGGGTAATGTAATAAAAGAAAATAGTGTAGTGATAGCAAACATGCCAATGCCGATTAGCAATATTGTATTATTACCGCCACCAAAACCTAACATTCCAATTCCGGCTAAAATAACCCATTGTCCAAATCGAGAGCCGAACTGAACGGCCGGGACCATCTTAGAGCGCATTTGTAACCAAGCATACCCTTTGGCATGTTGCACTGCATGACCTACCTCATGAGCCGCTACCGCTGCGGCACTTACTGATCGCCCTTCGAATACATCAGGGCTAAGATTGACTGTTTTCTTGGCTGGATTGTAATGGTCGGATAAAAAGCCAGGTGTACTAATAACTTGTACATCGTTTATACCATTGTCCCGGAGCATTTTTTCGGCGATTTCTTTACCACTTAAGCCATTGCTTAATCCAACTTTAGAGTAAAATTTGAATTTACTTTTCAATTTATTGCTCACTAGCATGCTTATCAAAAACATAACACCTGCAATCACATAATACCCCATATATACACCCATAACAATCGTTTCTTAGTTTAGAACAAATTTAAGTCCAAGAAAATTTATAAAGCAAAAATGACAGATTGTCCGCAAAAATTAACATTATGTGAACAAATGGCGCAATTATGGCAAGCTGTACCTTGATTTAACGTATTTAGTTATTGAGATTCTCACAAAATAATTTGTTATCAGATAAATGAGATTTACCTTCGTATCGAATTTTATGGGTTAGTAAGAAAGGGATTATCGAGCAATCGTTAGTCCCTTTTTTCATTTATCTCGTCTAATTTTTAATTACATTTATTCTTCTTTCCTTAATTATGGCAAAGCAAAAAACAACTTTTTATTGTCAAGAATGTGGTGTAGAATCTCCCCAGTGGGTGGGGCAATGCTCTTCCTGCAAAAAATGGAACACTTTGGTAGAAGAGATTGTTGTCAAAGAGTCAAAAAACAAAAATACTTGGGTAGCATCATCGGACGGTCGGACACAGAGTAAAAAGCTATCCGAAATCAGCGAAGAAAACTTAGCACGAATTACTATGCCCGGTAAAGAATTGCACCGCGTATTAGGAAATGGATTGGTGAGAGGAAGCGTTACTTTAGTGGCAGGTGAGCCGGGTATTGGAAAAAGTACTTTGTTTTTGCAGGTGGCCTTACGATTAAAAGACACTAAAATATTGTACATCAGTGGTGAGGAAAGTTTAGAGCAAATAAAAATTCGAGCCGAGCGAGTAGGGAGTAATAACGATCAATTGTTTTTACTGGCTGAAAGCGACACGCAGAAAATTTTTAATGAAATTAAAAAGATAAAACCTGAAATTGTAATTGTAGATTCTGTGCAAACCTTGCAAACGCCTTATGTTGAAAGTGCGCCAGGAAGTGTATCGCAGGTAAGGGAAAGTGCAGCAGAGTTTATTCGATTTGCCAAAGCGACCCAAACGCCAGTTTTCATTATTGGGCACATTAATAAAGATGGAAATATTGCAGGCCCAAAAGTGTTGGAACACATGGTAGATACCGTTCTACAATTTGAAGGAGATCGACATTATACCTATCGGATTTTACGAGCGATTAAAAATCGATTCGGAAACGCGAGTGAATTAGGAATTTACGAAATGGCTCAAAACGGTTTACGTGAAATAGACAATCCTTCAGAAATTTTGATTTCTCAAAAAGACGAAGTGTTGAGTGGTACTGCGGTGGCAGCTACTATGGAAGGCGCACGACCTTTGTTAATTGAAACACAGGCACTAGTTACACAAGCCGTTTACGGAACCCCTCAACGCACGGTCAGTGGTTTTGATATGCGGCGCCTTCAATTATTGTTGGCCGTTCTTGAAAAGCGGGGCGGTTTTCACTTAGGAGTGAAGGACGTGTTTCTGAATATCGCGGGCGGAATAAAAGTCGAAGATCCCGCCATTGATTTAGCCGTGCTGGCCGCTATACTTTCTAGCTATGAAGATATGCCGATTCTTACTTCGGACTGCTTTGTGGGTGAGGTAGGCTTGAGTGGAGAAATTCGAGCGGTAAACAGAATAGAACAACGAATTAAAGAGGCAGAGAAGTTGGGCTTTGAACGAATTTTTATTTCGAAATATAATAAAAGCAAACACATTCAAGCCGAAGGAATAAAGATTATTCAACTGGGCCGAGTGGATGAATTGTATAATGCTCTGTTTTAAACTATGAAAAAGCTTGGGTGGTTCAACGATGTGTACAAGCTTTTATTTCCGAAGCTATGCTCTTTATGTCATCAAGATTTATTGGATAGCGAGGAGCAAATTTGCACCACTTGTTTATTGAGTTTGCCTTTCACCAATTTTCATAAGAATGATGACAACGCTCTTAGCCAAAAATTGAAAGGTCGCTTCGAGTTTCAAAATGCTAACTCACTTTTATATTTTAATGCGGATGGCCAAGTGCAACAAATTTTGCATCAAATAAAATACTTTAAAAACGAATATCTCGCCGAATATATGGGCAAGCTTATGGGCGAAAGATTAAAAGAGTCATACCAAAATGTGGATGTAGTGATTCCCGTCCCACTACATAAGCGAAGAAGGGAAGAGCGAGGGTTCAATCAATCTGAGCGAATCGGAAGTGGATTAGTGCAAGCGTTGCAAGTTGATCTTGCGCCTCATTTCGCACATAGAATTGTCAATACGCCTTCGCAGACGAATAAAAATAGAAGTCAGCGTATTGAAAACGTGAAAAATGCTTTTGAATGGGAAAAACTGACGAACTCCAATATTTTACTTCTCGATGATGTTATCACTACAGGGGCTACATTGGATAGTTTAGTGAATGCAATGCCTACAGAGTGGAATAACACCATTCAAATTCTATCGTTGGCAACAGTAACTGATAATTAAGAGATTTAATTTTTTACAATAAAAACAGACTTCCTCCGTTAGTTAGCTATATTAAAATCCTAAATTTGTAGAGTACGTTTCTTAGCTACACTAGCGAGAAACGAGTTAAATATATGAAACGTTTTATAGTACTGATAAGTTGTGTGTTGGGAGTAGTCTTGCTGTTTCAGCTAAGTTCTTGCAAAAAAGATCGTTTGCTGACCGAAGGTGGGAGAATCGGTTTTTCTACAGATACCTTGTACTTTGATACTGTTTTTACTACGATGGGGAGTGTAACTAAAGAGTTTAAAATTTACAATCGCAATGATCGGTCCATTAATCTTTCTTCTATTCGATTAGAAAAAGGGAGTTCTTCTTTTTTTAGATTAAATGTAGACGGCGTTGCTACTAAAGATATTAGCGATATAGAAATTGCACCCAACGACAGTGTGTATGTTTTTGCAGCGGTGACCGTTGATCCGAATTTGGAGACTACGCCCTTCGTTATAGATGATAAAGTTTTGGTGGTACTGAATGGTGAAAACTACGAAGTGCCTTTTCAAGCCTATGGTCAAAATGCACATATCATTCGAGATAGCGTTTTGACAACTCAAACATGGGTAAATGATTTGCCCTACGTTATTATCAATAGTGCCTTAGTTGATTCAGCTAATACGCTTACGATACAAAAAGGGTGTAGGATTTACATGCATGCCAACAGCAAATTATTTGTGGGAGGTACACTCAATTGTTTTGGAACGAAAGAGGATAGTATCGTTTTTCAAGGAGATAGATTGGATCGGGATTATTTTGGACAAGATTTTCCTGGCGAATGGCGCGGTCTGCATTTTCTAAGTTCCAGTATGATGAGTAATTTAAATCATGTCATTATCAAGAATGGAGGGGCTTCTGATGCTTCGGTTTATGCTCAGCCACCTTGGGTAGAATTTAGCAACAATCGCTATATGCTTGAGATGAATAAATGTAAAATTTATAATTCTCTCGGTTTTGGGGTATTAGCGTTTCAGACAGCAATCAATATGACGAATTGCCTGGTATATCAATGCGGAAAGCAAAATTTTGCTTGCTTGCAAGGGGGGCGATACAAAATCAATTATTGTACATTCTCTACTTACGGAGGTAATGGAATTGCGCATATCAATGAGCCCGTAATGGCACTTTGGAATTATCTAAGAGTTTCACCTACCGAACTAGTTGCTGGCGATTTAAAAGTAGAAATGAATAATACAATTATCTATGGCTCGCAAGAAACTGAGTTAGTCTTCCCTCAAGTGGACGCTGCTAACTATGACGTAAATATCAGAAATTGCTTGTTTAGAACTAAAGATGCCATACCAAGTTACGTGCGTACGGGTAACAATATTCTCAATCAAAACCCTCAATTCGAGGATCGATTAGAGGAAGATTATAGTGTGAAAGATTCTAGCCCTTGCAAAGGTGCTGCTGATCCATTGGCAGCTTTTATAGATGATATTATTGACAATAATAGAAGCGCCACACCCACCATTGGTTGTTATGAATAGCAATGGCTTAATTCCATTTTGATTTCTCGATTAGTTTTTATATTTTGTAGTCATTAAGTGATTCAATTATGAAAATATTAAAAGGTTTACTCGGTCTTGTGATACTACTTGTTTTGGTATTTGTTGTACTATCATTTTTAGGACCAAAAGATTATGAGGTGGAACGTTCGAAAGAAATAAATGCTTCTGCCGCAGAAGTCTATAATCAAGTGGTAAATTTTAAAAATTGGAAAAGTTGGTCAGCTTGGAGGGAAATGGATCCAACAGCTACCTATACGATAGTAGGAGAAGACGGTAAGGTAGGTACCAAACAAATTTGGAAAGGTCCTGAATCTGGAGAAGGAAGTTTGACAATATTAGAAGCGCTTCCCAATGAAATAGTATCTCATAAACTTTTATTCACTAAACCGCAGGAAGCGGAAGCTCGTATAAAGTTTACCATAGAGTCAATAGATTCTACACATAGTAAACTAACTTGGGGTATGACAGGAGATAACGATGGAATGATGGCTCGGGCGTTCGGAATGATTTTTTCTATGGACAAAATGATTGGAAAAGATTTTGAACGAGGCTTATTTAAATTAGATTCTGTGCTAGTATCCAAAAATGCAGAGCCTGAAGTTCAATAGGGAACAAGAGAGATTTCAGTTTTTACTACTTCTCAAAACAATGTATTGCCATTTTTCTTTTCACTTAAAGAGACACCCAGATGTTTGTACGTTTTCTCAGTGGCTTCCCTACCTCTTGGTGTTCGGACGACATAGCCTTCTTGAATTAGAAAGGGTTCATACACCTCTTCAATTGTTCCACGCTCTTCGCCTACGGCGGTGGCAATGTTACTAATACCTACTGGGCCACCTTTAAATTTCTCAACCAAGGTTTGTAAAATTTTATTGTCCATTTCATCCAGTCCGTTCTCATCGACTTTCAATGCTTTTAATCCATGTTCGGCTATGCCCATGTCTATAGTGCCGTTGCCCAAAATTTGAGCAAAGTCTCGCATCCTTCTTAGAAGACCATTGGCGATACGGGGTGTGCCTCGACTTCTTCTAGAAACTTCCTTTGCCGCATCAGAGGTGATTTTTACTTCTAGTAATTCTGCACTGCGCCAAATAATTTTAGTGAGGATATCGGTATTATAATAATGCAATCTTGACTTGATTCCAAAACGAGATAAAAGAGGAGCGGTGAGTAATCCTGAACGAGTTGTAGCACCCACGAGTGTGAATGGGTTTAATTCAATTTGAACGCTACGCGCATTGGGACCACTATCAATCATAATATCAATTTTATAATCCTCCATGGCGGCGTATAAATACTCTTCTACTACCGTACTGAGTCTGTGTATTTCATCGATGAAAAGCACATCGCGTTTCTCTAGAGAGGTGAGCAGTCCTGCTAGGTCTCCTGGTTTTTCGATAACGGGACCGCTAGTTTCTTTAATATTTACACCCAATTCATTGGCTACAATACGTGACAGAGTGGTTTTGCCTAATCCGGGTGGTCCGTGAAAAAGAACATGGTCCAAAGCTTCACCGCGTTGATTGGCAGCTTGAATAAAAATTTTGACATTTTCAATCAGTTCTTTCTGTCCGGCAAAATCTTCAATCGAACTGGGCCTGATACTGTTTTCAAATTCTTTATCTGAATTTTCCGGGTCACCTTGTAAATGTGGATTGGACATCTAGGGTAAAAGTAGATGTTAGAAACTAGAGATAAGACAATCGACTGGCAATTTTATTCGAATTTCTTGCAGCATTTCATAAACAAAAGAATATATTACTTTCGTTAAATGAAAAAAACAGTGGTAGTTCTAATTTTACTAATAATGGGTGCCACACTCTTTGGAGAAAGCGCATACGCCCAAAAAGAAAATTTTACAGAAACAGATCATGATGCTACTTATCCTGGTGGGGAAGACGCGATGCTTTCTTTTTTGGGGCAAACAATTAAGTATCCACTCATTGCCCAACTAACGGGTATTGAAGGAACAGTTTATATTGGATTCGTAGTAAACAAAGACGGTTCGCTTTCAGAAGTTGAAGTGTTTCGAGATATTGGAGGTGGGTGTGGTAAAGCGGCCGCGAAGGCTGTAAAGAAAATGCCCAATTGGAGTCCTGCTACAAAGAATGGTTTAGCCGTCCGTTCTTACTTCACATTACCCGTTCAATTTATTGCTCCTGAAGAACCAAGCAATAAAGAAAAGAGCGCTAAGTGAAAATTGAAAAAGACTCAAAAACTTGAAACGTAGGTTTATTTTTCTAGAAGATTGAACTCAATAGCTTTTCTCACAAGTCCTACTGAATTGCGTACATCAAATTTTAGTAACAAACTTTTTCTGTGTGTCATAACAGTGTTGGCACTTATGTAAAGTGATGCAGCTATTTCGTTCGTATATTTTTCTTCAGCAATTTGATGTAATACATCTTTTTCTCTATCAGAAATTATAGAGATAATTGGTTTGCGTACTCTTTATTTCATTACGATGAGAATGGATAGCTTGTGTGTTGTTAGTATTAATCAGTAAGGCGCTTAACGCAAAGCCTAGTATTGTTATTAGTTGTTTCAAATTGTAAGATTATTTTTTTCTCACTATAAATAATGATTTTTCATGGCTAAAGAATTTTAAGAAGATAAAAGCTGCATTTTACTAAGTAAACGCTCCCATTCAGACTGTAATGTTATTCCGTTTGAATATTCTAAGATACATTTGGTGCAAATGATTCATCATGCTTGATGTATGAAGGATTCTTTCTATTTTACGTTTATGAATAATTTGAATCCTTGTCGAATTTATTTATTAGGAATTGTTTTACTATTCCTGGCTAATACATCTTTTGGTCAGACTCAATCAGCCGATTACATAAAGAAAAGAGATGCTTTGATAGCAGCAGTTCGCGTAGATTTTGATTCCTTACTTCTTTTTCAACCAGAGGAAGGGCTCGCATTTGTTCAAAAATCTTTCCTACCATTTGAAAGTGACTTAAATGTCAAAGCTTGGTCGTATCATCTTACAGCGGATTATTACATGCATCAACAATTTGATGATAGCGCCGTTTTCTTTTTAGAAAAAAGTGCAAAGACCTTGAAGGCTAAAGATGACCCATTGCTGTATAGTAGAAATAAAACACAAGTCGCAAATATATATGCGTCTTTGGGCCAGTTTGAAAAAAGTTTACAAGCCTTAATGGATGCCAAAAAAGAAATCAATGATAAAAGTAGTAATATCATTCAAAGCAATTATTACGATAAGTTAGGTCAGTATTATCACTTTCAATCGGAATATGTCAAAGCAATAGAAAGTTATTATCTAGCCGAAAAGTTTATAAATAAAGAGCCAGCGGGAGACAAAAGGGATAATAGGTTGGCCAGAGCATATACTAATATTGGTTCGATTTTAAAAGACAAGAAAAAAGCAGTTCAGTATTATAAAAAGGCGCGTGCCTTACTTAAGGATAAGGATATAGAGGGGGAGCATTACTGTGATGTTTGTATCGTGACTTTGAATGAAATAAATTCAACCCAATCAGAATTGAATAACTTAGATACGGCCATTCAATATTTTAAAAGGTTAGGAGCAAAAGGATTAGCTATTAAAGGTTTAATTTCTAAAGCAAATGTATTAGCTGCAACAGGTACTGATAAAAGTGCAGAAGGGCTATACTTAGAAGGGCTCAAGTTTAGTAAAGACATTAATTATGGACTTGGGATTCAATCCATAACGAATCGCTTAGGAATACTGTATAATAAAATGAGACAGTATAATAAGTCTATTACATATGCCTTGCAATCGCTTGACTCAACGCAACGGCTCGATTTGCGTTTTTCTAATTTGAAGACATTGTATAGTGCGTATAAAGGTAAAGAGGACTACAAAAATGCGCATTATTATATTGAAAAATATTTGGCCTTAAAGGAAATATCTAGAGATGATGAGCAATCAGAAATACTAAATGAATTAGAAACGAAGTATGAATCTGAAAAGAAGCAAATCCAAATTCAAAACTTAGAAAAAGAAAATAGTTTCATTAAACAAAGGCGTTGGCTATTGGCTGGTATAACCGCTTTATTGTTTTTAATCCCTATTTTATATTTAAACCAGCGTAGTAAAAAACGAAAAAAAATCTATCAGGGCGAATTAGCCAAAATGCAATTGGCATCACTAAAATCTCAAATGAGTCCACACTTTATGTTTAATTCCATCAATAGTATCAAAGGCATGATGATCAATGATACGGCTGAAGCCGCTGCTGATCAGCTGGCTAAATTCTCCAAATTTATGCGCAATATTTTAAACTACTCTGGTGATGAGTTTATCTCTTTGCAAGAAGAGATTGAATTTTTGCAGCAGTATGCTCATCTTGAAAACATTAAAAGAGAGTTTTCGGTAGGATTTAATTTTGTAGATGATGAAAACTTGGCGAATGAGCATATTGAAGTATTGCCTTTCTTGATACAGCCTTTTTTGGAGAATAGTTTTAAGCATGCTTTTACCAGAGATACTATTAATCCAACGATTGATGTTAAATTTACGAAGAGCGGTGATTGGTTATATATAACGATAGAAGATAACGGTATTGGTAGCAAACGAAATAAGGGAACCGAGCATGTTTCAAAAGGAACAGCCCTGGTAAAAAATAGACTATCGCTACACAATGAGAGTAATGATAATGTAAAAGTTGATTATAGAGGAGAAGGGAAGGGTACTCGGGTAACATTAAAATTAAAGGTATAAATGATCATTAAGGCAGTTATAGTGGATGATGAGGCGCTGGGTATTAAATCCTTAAAGTGGGACTTAGAGCGCTTAGAATATCCAATAGAAATCGTACAAACATTTACAAGCCCTGAAGAAGCCCTTGCGTATTTAAATACCGAAAAAGTGGACTTGCTCTTTCTGGATATTCAAATGCCTGAGCTTACAGGTTTTGAGCTCTTAAGTAAAGTAAGCGACATCAATTTCTCAGTAATTTTTGTAACGTCTTATGATGAGTTTGCACTAAAAGCATTTCGTTATTCTGCACTAGATTATTTATTAAAGCCAGTCGTTCTAGACGAGCTAAAGACAGCACTGAAAAAATATTCGGAGCAACTTGAAACAAAAGTTACAAAAGATGTGTCGTCTCAATTACAGATTCATGCTTTTGCATCGGAGGGGAGCTTGCCAGATAAGTTAGCCTTTTCTACAAAAGAAACCATTGAGTTTTTACGCCCCGCTGATATGATGTACTGCGAAGCGGTAAGCAACTATTCTAATATTTATATGCCGTCCGGTAAGTTGTTGGTTTGTAAAACGCTGCGAGAGTTAGAGCAGATGATGAAGGAGTATAATTTTATCAGAGTGCACAGAAGTTTTTTGATCAACCCCGCATTTATTACCCGCTATGTCAAAACATTGGGAGGCAGTATCATAATGGAAAATGGTTTTGAAATTCCTATATCCCGAACCAAGAAAGACGAAGTGAGTCGTTGGTTGTTTAATAAGTAAGGGCCATAGTCTTTTTCTTTCTCTATATAGCTAATGTAGTTTAGAGTGTTAAGTACGCACTTCACGTAGTAGCTCCATAAGTCATCGATTTATTTGTGTACTTCGTATTAGAATCAAAAAAATAATACGATGAAAACATTAAATCAATTGGCCGCAGTCTTAGTAGTTCTAAGCTTATCCTTTTTTGTAACGTCTTGTAAAAAAGATAAAATAGACCCTCTGGATCCAGATCCAATTATAGAACCAATTGTGCTGGATTGTAGTATGCAAGGTACAGCCATATTCTTAGCCAAGGACTCTACATTCACGCTAGTGGATAGAGGTGAGGGCGTAGATTATATAGTAAATTGTTACCTGCAGATAAGAGGTGATTTGACAATTCAGCCAGGTGTGACGATTCAATTTGGAACAAAAGGGGGGATTCGAGTACTCGATGGATCATTCCAAGCAATAGGTACGAGCGATAAACCTATAACGTTTACAGGAGAAGATAAGGTGCCAGGAAGTTGGGGGCATATTGTTTTGCGTACGGACGATATTAAAAATAAAATGCAACATTGTATCGTAGAGTATGCAGGTTCTTTTGCGGTAAGCTCTAATGGCGATAAGGGGAATGTAATTGTAATGCAATCTGCACGATTAGAAATGCAAGATTGTATTATTCGACTTGGTCAAGAGTATGGAGTGAAAGTATTAACCAATACCTCTAAATTACCTGTATTCAAAAACAATAAAATATCTACTTGTAAGTATCCGGTTCGTATTCCTGCACTCTTAGTTCCTAATATGAGTGGAGGAGAATATACGGGTAATACAAATGATGTAATCTTAGTTGAAGGTCACGTTCTTGCGGTAGACCCAGGAGAAACAGCGGTATGGAAAAATCTAAAAGTGCCCTATAGAATAGCTAGAAAATTAGATGTGTACGACGGTGTGTTGCAAATTATGCCGGGGTGTACTATAGAATTTTTGAGTGATATGGGCATTGTTGTTGGTGACAATCAAGCTGCTTTAGTAGCAAATGGCACAGCTGCTGAACCTATATTGTTTACGGGTGTCACAAAGACTTCTGGCTATTGGAAAAATTTATATTTTGATAGTCGATCGGCATTAAACAGCATCTCCTATGCGACTATAGAATATGCAGGCTCGGGAAAAGGGGCTATTGATATGTGGGCAAAAGCGCGCCTTACAATTGATCATGTAGATTTTAAGAATAACGCAAGTTGTGCTTTTCATGAAGAAGCATCAGGCGCAGCACAAGTCGTAAATCCAAACTTGACTTGGAGTAACTTAACTTTTGACGGTATAACCAATAATCAAAATCAAACAGACCAATCTGCTTTTCCTGGTGGTAATTTTTCTTACTGCCATTAGTATTTAAAAAAAATAAACAACATTATTATGAAAAAATTATTTATTCTTATCACCTGCTTTTTTGTTATGCAAGTGCATGCACAAACTTTTCAGAAAGTAAAAGATATTAACCCAACGGGGGATGCCAATCCCACTAACTATACCATTTTTAACGGCGAGCTATTTTTTAGAGCAGACGATGGTACAACCGGAGTTGAGCTATGGAAAACTGATGGTACAACCGCTGGCACGACTATCTTACAGGATATAAATCCAACTGCGGCAGCTTCGTTTCCATCTTACTTTATTGAGTATAATAATAAATTGATGTTCGCCGCAAGAGATGGCGTAACGGGTTACGAGCTTTGGTCAACTGATGGCACAACGGCAGGCACCCAATTGCTCAAGGATATTAACAGTACGAATGCCATGGGTTCTAATCCGCGGTTTTTTACGGAGTATAACAACAACGTTTATTTTAGAGCAGATAATGATGTTGATGGGAATGAATTTTGGATGACAGATGGCACAGCCGCTGGCACACAACTTGTAAAAGATATTCATCCTGCAGGTAATTCTTTTCTTTCCTATCTGATTTCATTTAATGGAAATTTGTTGATGGCTGCAAATGATAACAGTAGCGGCAATGAATTATGGATCTCAGATGGAACAACATCGGGTACCCAACTGCTAAAAGATATTAATACTGCGCCATTTAACTCGCATTCTAATCCGGGCCAACTAACTGAACTTAGTAGTAAACTTTATTTTAGAGCAAAAACAGATAGCCTAGGAATAGAATTGTGGTGCACGGATGGCACGGCCACTGGTACACAATTAGTAAAAGATATTAATCCGGTCGGCAACTCGCAACCGGCTAATTTTTATGCTTTCAATAATAGATTATATTTTTCGGCAAATGACGGAGTCAATGGCAAAGAGGTATGGGTAACAGACGGTACAGCTGCCGGCACAACACTGCTAAAGGATATAAATCCGAATGGCTCTTCTGATCCTAATTATTTCCAAGGGTATAATGGGAAACTATATTTTGCAGCTGATGACGGAGTTAATGGAAGTGAATTATGGGTTAGCGATGGTACAAGTGCGGGGACAGCAATATTTAAAGATATTAATCCTAACGGTTCTTCATTTACGTCTTTTTTCAGTGATTTGCCAAGCTATTTTGTGGAGTATCATGGGCAATTATATTTTAATGCGGATGCTGGCAATGGTGATGGTGTAAGTCTTTGGCAAACGGACGGCACCTCAGTAGGTACAATGAGTATCGCACCACCATCATCGGCCGCAGTAGACGCCTTGAAAAATTCTGAGGAATATGTGGTGTATGATGGCTCTCTTTATTTTAGTGCAAATTACGATAGTGACGAAACAGAATTATGGAAATTGACAACCCCAGCCTTAGCGATTCATGATATTTATAAACTAGATTTTAGTATATATCCGAATCCTACAAATGGGATTTTACAACTAAAATCAAAAGATAGAATACGCAACATAAGTGTATTTGATGTAGCGGGACGGGAAGTAAAAGGTAAAACTATAGGACGAAATTCTATTGATATAAATGATTTGCCAAGCGGTAGTTATTTTATTCAAATAGCTACTAGGCAAGGCATTGGAACAAAAGTGTTTATTAAAAATTAAAATATCATGAACAAAAAAGTAATTGTACTGGGAGGATTAGTTTTAGCCCTAACTTCTTGTGGGATTGAAGAAAGTACATTAGATAAAATATCCAACGCAGCAAATCAGGTCAAAGGCTTGAAAGAAAATGTAAAGAATGCATCCTCCATTGTAAGTAGTGCAAAGGAAATGCAGGAGAATATTAAAAGGCTTAAGGAGACGATTCCAATAAGCAAAGACGCAATGAAACAGTGGATGCCTGAAGCGCTGGAAGACTTAAAGCGGAGTAAATTTTCAATTGGCAAACATATGGGTATTGCTAATGTGGCAAGTATTGATTTAGAATTTAAATCAACCGATGCAGAAAGCGGTAAGTTTCTTCGGTTGAAAGTAGTAGACTGTGCAGGAGAAGCTGCTGCTATTATGGCCATGCAGCTAATGATAACCAATGTAGATATTGATAGTGAGGATGAGCAAGGCTATGAAAGAACAGAAGTTTTTGACAATCAAAAGATACTGGTGAAGCATAAAACTTCTGAATATGGTTTAAGAACCAATTTTAATTATCAAATAAATGACCGTCTTTTAGTAGAGGCCAAGGGTACGAATATGGGTGCTGATGAACTTTGGTTCTTAGTTAAAGTATTAAACATTCAAGATTTATTGAATTAAAAACAAGAGGCTGTTGTCGGAGTATTATGCACAGCGGTAAGTCTCGTCTATGTTCTGCTTTTTGCTATTCTTGCCTAACGTACTCTTGCTTCTTCGGTTGTTACATGCTGTTCCAAATAGAATAAGCATTAGGATAATGAAATTTATTGCTTTCATATTGTTTGTTTTGAGAGTACAAACGTAGAAATATAGCATGGTGCTTTGCTCTCTAGAAATAGTGATTTTAATTATTTCAATTTGTACCATTTATTTTCAATTTAAAAAGGTCGCTTGCACTTGAAACCTTACTTTTGAGAGATGAAAAATTTGTTACTTTTCTTAATCATTTTATTTTCGTTTCAGCAGGTCGATGCTCAGGATATACCCTTTCGTTCGAAAGCCAATCCGCATTATTGGCAAAGTCGCAAGCCATACCCTGGCTACTGGCAACAAGATGTGCATTATCGCATTAAGGCAGATATTAATGAGAAATCTAATATTGTAGATGCCACTGAAAAATTGACGTATCATAATAATTCACCTCATACTTTAAATGAAGTTTACTTTCATTTGTATCAAAATGCTTTTATAAAAGGCAGTTATCTTGCTCAATTGTATGAGGGAAGCGGTAGTCCCGTTACAAGACTTGGTAAATACCAAAAAGCAGGTTTAGGTACGGTGGTAGAAAACTTGCGCGTAGATGGTCAGAAAGTAAAAACAGAGTTGGATAATACTATACTGAAAGTATATCTCAATAAGCCTTTACAGTCAGGTAGTAGTATTGAAATTGATATGAAGTTTCTTACATTTTTTGAAAGTAAAGGCTTTCGCCGAAGAATGGCTGTTTATAAAAATTGGGGTTTTAATCACTACAACGGCGTGCATTGGTATCCTAGAATATCGGTCTACGATAGCAAAAAAGGTTGGGACTTAGATCAACATTTAAACAAAGAATTGTACGGTGACTTTGGTCGTTTTGATGTAGAGCTTACTTTTGCTAATAACTACGTGGTAGAGGCTACTGGTCAACTTATGAATAAGTTTGAGGTTTTCCCCGGCAATTTGCGTCAGCAATTGGATATTAAAAATTTTAAAGACAAAAAATGGGGAAGTAAGCCTTCAATAATTACACCTTACGATTCTTCAAAAAGAAAAACTTGGAAGTATGCTGCTGTTAATGTGCATGATTTTGCCTTTACAGCAGATCCGTCTTATCGCCTAGGCGAAGCTACTTGGAACGGTGTGGAGTGCGTAGCGATAGTCGATGAGAGTCATTGCAGTGGCTGGCAAAAAACTCCAGAGTATATGACCAAAATTATAAAAACATTCAGTGAAGATTTCGGTATGTATGAATACCCAAAAATTGTAGCGGCTGATGCACGTGACGGAATGGAGTATCCTATGTTGACACTGGATGGTGGAAAGGACCCAGACAATCATGGCTTGTTGGTGCATGAGATTGCGCACAATTGGTTTTATGGTATGATAGGAAATAATGAAACCTACCGAGCTGCCTTAGACGAAGGGTTTACACAGTTTTTAACCTCATGGGGTCTTGAAAAAATTGATGGTAAAACTATGGTGACCACACCACCCAAAAGTAAGTACCTGCAAAAGCATAAAAAGCCAATCGAAGCCAGGGAGCGTTCTGTTTTTTATCGATATGTAAATGATATGCTTCGTGGAACTGATCATACGTTGAATACACACTCTAATGATTTTCATAGTGCGATTGGCCATGGCGGTGGTTATAGCTTAGTATATTATAAGACTGCTACAATGTTGTACAATTTGCAGTATGTGTTGGGAGATGATTTATTTCAAAAAGCGATGCAGAACTATGTTGCTCAATGGAAATTTGCTCATCCATACTTTGATGATTTTAGAAAATCAATAGTAAATTATACGCATCAAGATTTAGATTGGTTTTTTGATCAATTTTTAGAAACTACTAAAACCTTGGATTATTCGGTGGAAAAAATAAAAGAAACCAAGGTGAGTGATAAGTATGAAATTACGTTGGGCCGAAAGGGCGAAATGCAAATGCCGATTGACGTGAGGGTTATTTCTAAAAGAGGGGAGGTCTTAGATTTTTATATTCCGAATCAGCCGTACACTAAAAAAACAGATGCAACGATTTTACCAAAATGGTATGGTTGGGATGTAATTAATAAAGAATATACCTTCAGTGCCAAGGTCCCGGGCGGAATCAAAAGTGTAGAGATAGATCCTACACACCGCTTGCCAGATATGAATCCTCTGGATAATAGCAAACGACCAGGCAAACTATTAAATAAGGGATACAGTTTAGAATTTGAGCGTGGAATTTATCAATTTCCAAACCGTAAACAATATGTAGCTACTTGGCGTCCGGATGTTTGGTGGAATCCAGTTGATGGTGTAAAAATTGGAGCGCATGTAGAGGGTAGCTATTTAAACTTTGCGAAAAAATTTGATGCGACTATTTGGTATAATTCTCATCTCCTACAGGGCGAAGATTACTTAGTAGGAGCGAATGATGGTTTTTATGATAAGCATCCCATTTTTGATTATACAGTTAACTACGCCAACCCGATTCGCTCTACGGATAATAAAGTTGAGTGGGGCTTGGGTAGTCGTATGATGGAAGGTTTTGCGAAGCATTATTTATTCACTTCTTACAAACCTAATAAGAAAAATACGTTCCGACTCGGTTTAAATTCTTTATATCGTTACGGTAATTTTAATCGAGATTATCTGTTCTTCCCAAATGAGTGGAGTAGTGATGTAAGCGATAATGGTAATGGAAAAACGAATACATTTTTACAGGCTGATTGGTTTAAAAATTATCGAAGAAAAAAATCTGCTGGTTTATTTAGAGCGAGTATGCGCTTGCCAATACCTACCTTATTCGATGGTGATAATTACAATTATACATTCGTAGAAGGCGAATTGAAACACAATACCTTCTGGAAAAAGTTTGACATTAAAACTCGATTATTTGCACGGTTTGGGATGGGAGCCGCGGCGCCAACCGAAAGTGCGCTGTATATGCAAGGCGCTAACCCGGAAGAGCTGATGGAGAATAAATATACTCGAACGCACGGAATCATGCCATCTAGTTTAGGAGGATATAGTACTTCTGAATTTGCTAATATGCATGCTGGTGGTGGTTTAAATCTTCGTGGATACAATGGTTACTATACCATTGACGAAAATGATAACGGAGATTTGTTTATCAATTACAAAGGATTGAGTGGTGCGAGTGCTAGTATAGAAGTAGAGTTTGATCGATTTTTTAAGATAAGACCTAAGCAGTTTCGTAATTGGTTGCACTTTGATTCTTATTTATTTGCTGATGGTGGAGCTATTACAAGAGGGGAGTATAATCCGAATGATATTACAGAAAATAATCCAACCACGCAGTGGAGTAAATTTAGAATGGATGCGGGGGTTGGCTTAGCCATGACTATAAAAAAGTGGGGTAAGTTTCAAAAGGCACGCCCATTGACTGTTCGATTTGATGTTCCCTTTTTCTTGAGTGCTCCACCTTTCGGTCAAGAATACCTTGATTTTCGTTGGGTACTTGGTGTGAATCGTGCGTTTTAAAAAAAGAACAATATAGGTAAAAAAAAGCACCGCTATTTGGCGGTGTTTTTCTTTGGGTTGACCTGGTTAGTCGATTTGATTTAGGTTGAATTGATTAGGTCAAATCATTTTTAATCATTGGTAACTCAAAGTTGCTATTTAATTTTAAGACTGATTAGAGCCTTTGAGTTTTAGGAAGTTATCCTCTGAAAGACCATCTCATGAATCCTTGATAATAAAGGAGTTGTACATTTTTATTCGCTAGTATATTTCGAGAGAGTTTTAGAATTTGGTATTTCGGTATTCAGTAGTACTCTTATTTTTAAAGAGTATCAATTTAAAGATTTGAAGTTTTTTTGGAGTAATTATCTATCTTAGCATCAACTACCAAGCTGTGATTACTTTATTAATTTACGAAGATAATATTGACTACGCCGAGAGTTTGTCCGCCTTTTTTGAAATGGAGGATGATATGACCATACTCGGTCACTATGAAAATCCGTCAGAAGTTTCTACTCAAATACTCGAGTATTGTCCGGATGTCGTTATAATGGATATTGATATGCCCAAAATGAATGGCATACAAGCGCTCAAAGAAATTAGAAAAACTGATTCGAAAGCCCTTGTCCTGATGCTAACCGTATTTGACGATGAGGATAGAATTTTTGAAAGTATTCAAAATGGTGCCAATGGTTTTTTACTGAAGGAAAGTAAACCAAAAAAAATAATAGAAGCGATACGCGACGTTATGGATGGCGGCGCACCCATGACCGGTTCTGTTGCTCGTAAGGTATTAAATCAGTTTAACGTCATTAAGCCGAAAGAAGAAACCGCGGATTTATCCAAACGAGAAAAGGAAATTCTAAGCTTTCTAGTCAGTGGGATGAGCTATAAAATGATAGCGAGTAAGTGTTCTATTTCTTATCATACGGTCAATGCCCATATTCGTAAAATTTATGAAAAGCTTCATGTAAGCTCAGCTACCGAAGCGGTGGCCAAAGCGATGAAAAATCGTTTGATATAAAAAAAAGCGTACTGAATTTTCAGTACGCTTTTGGATTGTTGGTGACGCAAAGAGTTTTTCGCTTACTTTTTCTCTAACTCTGCAATGCGAAGCTCTAATTTTTCAATTAGTTTTTGTTGCTCTTGAATCGCTTTGATGGCCAACACGCCAAACTCAGCATAGTTTAAACCCATTTTATCTCCATCTTCTTGGTATCTTATTAATTCGGGGAATAATGGTTTCACTTCCTGAGCCAAGAAACCTAATGATATGTTTTCATTTTTAGAACCTGTTTGATGTTTGTATTGATATTCCACTACATTCATTCGATTCACTCTATCTAATACAGAGGGTAAGTTGGTAATATTCTTCTTAAATCTTGCATCAGATGTAGCTACAAAAGCTCCCGTAGAATTATTAATATAAGCCACTCGTGTGCCATTATATGCAAAACTTAAGTATGGATTACTATGCCAAATTCTCCAATTTAGGGCAGTGGATGGTTGTCTTCTTAAGTTGATGCCTCCCGTTCCAGGATTTGGAAATAATGCATCACTTTGTAAAATATCCAGATCTGCAACCGGAGTCGAATTATTTACTCCAACAAATCCAGTATTCGTATTCATAAAGAACTTCCAACTTGAACCATTCCCCCAAAGACCAAGTGTTGTATCATTACGCATTCCTACTAAGCCTTGCTCTGTTGCACCTGAGCTATTTGTAAAACGAATTGCCCCACCAGCGGTACCTTGCTTTCTAGAACGAATACGTCCGGCAACATCTAAGCGTTCGCCTGCGGCACTGGTTCCAATGCCCACTTGACCACCGCTGTTTGGATTCCAGTAGGTGTTTCCTGTTGTTTTCCAGCCGTTAGCTGCATACAAAGAATAAGGAACACTTAATAGCTGTGTTGAGCCAACAGTGGTAAAACTGCTACCGCCATTTGGGTCTATTCTCACTTGTAAATATCTACTTGGTGTACTACCCCAATTAACGTCAGAAAATGTATTGGTTACTGGCGTTCCGTCACCTACGGCTACATTATATAGGCCATAAGAATTTGTGGTTACAGAATGGTCTTCGGTATAAATAACTGCGCCAGTTGCACTACCTGTTCTGATAGAAAGGCGCAATTTAATGGCCTTGCCAGATAATGCTTGACCAGAAGCATCACGAGCTACGCCTTGATAATTAAATTTTTCTGGTGCTTGGGCGAATAAAGCGCCCATGCTTAAAAAGAATGCAATTGCTGCTAATAAAATTTGTTTTTTCATGATTGTTTTTTTTAGTTTTTAATAAGTTGATTTGCTTAGTTGTTTTTTTGAATTTTATAAGTGTTTCTTAAAGTTGTTTTGTTGTTTGTAAAATTTACGTTTAATAGGTAGTTGCCAATGGCAAAACCGCTAATATCAATTTGCTGTTTTTCAGTACCATTACTTAGTTTATACTCTTGACGAGTAATCGTTTTACCTAGAGCATCTAATAGGCTAATTTGCATAGTGCCACCCGTAGTAAACTGTGGCTTAATATTTATTATCGCAGCTGTCGGATTAGGATAAATACTCAATTGATCTTGAGCGATAATTAAGCCTTTGGTGCTTGTGGCAAATCTTGTCTCTGGCTGTAAAAGACCCTGTGTGATAATGATCGCACTACTAGTTTCAGTAGAGACCAAGGTCATTTCTCCTACGGAGTAGTCATAAGAGTTGCCTCCTATGGTGCCGCCACCGCCAGCCGCGTTTAAGGTGCTTTGAGCATATGCGCTGCCTGCGCAAAGCATCAAAGCCAAAATAGTTGTTTTAATTTTTTTCATGTTTTTTACTTTTAGTTTGTTTTATAATTGATTTTGTTTTTATTTATAATACAAAGGTGCGTTACCGTGTCAGTTCTCACAATAGCGAATATTCGCTATATAAAAAGGGTCGCCCATTGACAACCTAAGTAGCTCAAATATTATTTTGCTATAGAATTGCGTATATTATACCGCGTTGTTTTTCCATTACTTTTTACGGTTATTTTTTTCTGGCGTAAATTAATCTGTACTTTTTTATTACTCTTGGTAGAGCTTAAATACACTGACCATTCATCGCGATCTGTTTCTTTTAGATAATCTTCTGTATGACCTTGTATACTTTTTACATACCAATTTTTACTATTATCCATTTGTATAAATTGACCTAAGTAATAATTGCCGTCTCCGAAACTTACAATCTTAACATTCCGACCATTTACTTTTTTCTTAGCAATCGATGCATTGCCATTTTTCATACGTTTGTTTTTCTTTTTTGTAATAGTAGGATTAGATAATTTTCGATTATTGTAAGTAGTTACTAAAGGATTTTGAGTCGGTTTTATGCGGATTGTATTTTGTGAATTATAAGAAACCTTGGCACTGGGGCGACTCGTGGTGTAGAGTGAGGTATTGTTTACCAATACTTTTTTTCTATGTAAATCTATTTGCACGTTAATACCCCGACTAGCATCTTTTAAATATACTGACCAAGCATCTCGACTGCTTTCGGTAAATTTTGCGTGTTCACGAGTGCCTTTGTACTCTGTCCATTGCTTGTAGGCAGTTTGTTTAAATGCGCCTATCACACGTCCTTTTTCGCTGATGCGAACGTAGGTAAGATTTTTACCATTTACTAGCGTAGTGGATGTTGTGCGGGTATTATCGTTTTCATAATTATTACGCGAATTGTTTTGATTGAAGCTTTTGATTTCAGCTTTCGTTTGTCCTATCGTATAAAAGACTTCATCATTTATTATGATTTTTTTTGTGTGTAAATTTAGTTGAACACGAATTCTACGGCTTGCATCTTTTAGATAAACTGACCATTTATCTCTATTTGTTTCCTTGAATGTGGCGTGTACTCGTGAACCACCTTTGGACTCTTTCCATTCTTTAGGACCCGATTGGTAAAAAAGTCCTTCGGCTTTTACACCTTTATAAGCGGTTACAAATGTTACATTTCGTCCAGTAACTTGCGCCTTGACACTAAAATGAAAAAGTGTTACAAGCGCAAAGCATGCTATAAGTTTTATTGTTTTCATGGGTCTCTTTTTTGTATGATACAAAAGTGGAGGCTACCATGATTTCTCACAATAGCGAATATTCGCTATTGGGCTATTTAAAAATTATATGTGAATAGAAAGTGCGACAGAAAATCGATCTTGATCATTATTAAAAGTGGCCGTTCCATTAATAGCTTCTGTCCGTTCTTTAATATTGCTAAGTCCGAGACCACTAGTTTTTTCTAAATCTATAGAGCCTTCTAGTTCGTTTTGTACGTTTAACTTTAGAAAATCTTTCTCTTTTTTTAAGGTAGCACTTACCAATTCGCCTGATCCATATTTGGCCGCGTTGGTTATCACTTCTTTGAAAATTACAAAGATGGTTTGACGAACCTCCGCACTTAACTTGTCCTCTTTCCCAGCAATATTATGCTCAAGCTGAAATTCAACGCCCTTAGACTCCAACATATCCGTAGCGAAGTCAATCATACGATAGGTGAGATCCATTACATTATCCTTTCTCGAATCAATGGCCCATACCGTGTCTCTCATTCGACTAGTAGCATCGCGGCTCATATCGGCTATTTTTTTGGCTGTTTTTTTGTTCTCATCACTAATTTTTAATTGCAATAATTCTGATTGCATAGAAAGGCTGGTCAGTATGGTGCCAACGTCGTCATGTAAGTCACTGCTCAATTTTGAGCGGAAGGTTTTATCTCGTTCTTCTTGCTCTTTCTGGTTTTTGTATTTGATTCTTTTTACAATAAAAAAGATGGAGGACAGCAGCCCCAAGAGAATTAGAATAAAAATAATTTTGTTACGGTTGGCCGCAGTAGATGCAATTTTTTTATCAGCATTTAATTTTATGATTTCTTTTTCTTTGTCGGCTGTTTTTAACTCTTCGGCAAATTTGGCAGATGCTTTTACCTGTTCTGTTCTGTTAGCGCTATCTTTTAAAAGCAATAGAACTTCTTGATAGCGCATGGCGGAGTCCCCGTTATTATTGTTGCTATAATAATACGTCATGGACTCTGCCATTCTAATTTGCATATTTAAACTTTGTGAACGTTGCGCAACTCGCTGTCCTTCTCGAAGTAAGCTCAAAACGTTTATATCCTTATAGGCTTTCCTATGCCCAATGGGGTCATCCTTTTTCCAATAATAATTTATGAAATTTATATGCGCTGTAACCGAAGCGATGGCGCTGAAATTTGGGTCTATTTTTTTGCTAAGTTTGTAAGCTTCGTTGTAATATTTAAAAGATCTACTCCAGTTTGATTTTTTATAATAAGCATGTCCCAATGATTGAACGCAATAAACTAGTCTAGTATTGGTTTCGTTATTTTCACCTTCTCTAGATTCTTTGTTTTTTAGTATTTTGTACTGTTTGTTTAGCAACGAAATCGTGGAATCAGAAATGCCTTTATTACTGTAGGCTCTTGCTAAGTTGCCGAGAATAGTTATTTCATTATCGATCAAGTTGGCGCTCCGAGCTAATGTTAAGGTTTTAGTATATAGGTCGATTCGCTGATCTGGATTAAAAGCGAAACCCTGTGCTTCCATCGCAAAAATTCTTTTAGAAGTGTCTTTGATTTCTTTGAAATAATTTTCTGCGGTTTTAAATTTTGAAAGTGCCTTTTTATTATTTTTCATACGAGCATAGGCAATGCCCATGCGATAGTTACAGTCGCCAATTTTTTCTTTGTCCTTTATTTGACTATAATAAGCAAGGGACTTTTTCATGCAAATGAGCGCACTATCAAATTTGGATCCACCACGAGCATACCAATTACCTAATTTAAAATTGTACAATGCTGATAGGCTGTCTTTGTTAGATACTGATTTTTTTGTCCAATATTGTACACTATCAGCTGTAGCATTAGAGACTAAACTATTGCTTGTTACTATCGTTATACAAATAAGTATTGTAATTAGTTTGCGCATAGAAATTTGGTTGACACCAAAAGTACTTATTTCGTTTTCTTTACGCAATAGCGAATATTTGCTATTAAAATTAGAGGGATTTTCCTTGCTCAAAACGTTTCTTCAAAGCATCCTTTGATTTATTAAAAATCATAATACCGCGGTCTCTGCCTTGGCGTATTTTCTTTTGTTCTTCCTCTGGCAATTGTAAAATATCTGCGCACTCTTGCGAACAGCAATTTTGCATTTTTTCTTTGCAAACGTCACATTGTAGAAAAAGGAGATGGCAACCTGAATTAGCACAATTGGTATGTAAGTCATGCGGTGCGCCACATTGGTGACAACTCGCAATGACATCAACACTTATGCGCTCGGCCATACGGTCGTCAAAAACGAAATTTCTGCCAACGAAATAATTTTCTAAACCCATTTCTTTAGCCTGGTTGGCATAATTGATAATGCCGCCTTCTACATGGTATACATTTTTAAATCCTTTGTACTTTAAATACGCACTGGCTTTCTCACAACGGATACCACCAGTGCAATACATGATAATAGTTTTATCCTTTTTGTCTTGTAACATTTCTTCGGCCATAGGCAATTGATCGCGGAATGTATCACTGGGTATTTCTATTGCATTTTTAAAATGGCCTACTTCATACTCGTAATGATTGCGCATATCTACAATCACTGTTTCTCCGTCTTTGGCTAATTCGTTAAACTCTGTTGCTTTTAGATAGGTGCCTTTGTCGCTTGGATTAAAGTCATCCAGCTCAATACCATCAGCCACAATTTTTTTGCGCACTTTTACTTTTAAAACATAAAAGGCTTTGTTGTTGTCTTCATAAGCAATGTTTAGTCTAAGCTCATTTAATTCAGGAATAGAGTAGATGTATTCTTTAAGTGCTGCTAAGTTTTCGCTTGGTACATTGATTTGTGCATTGATTCCTTCTGAAGCAACATACACTCTTCCGTATACGCCGAGCTTATCAAAGTTTACAAAAAGGGTATCTCTAAACTCTTGGGTTTCAGCAATAGGAAAGTATTTATAAAAGGAAAGAGTGTTACGCGGTGTAGTATCTTCTTGTATTTTCTGCTTGAGCTCTTTTTTTGAGAGCCGATTTCTTAGTTCTGACATGTTATTTAATTTGAGTCGATTGTAGGTCGAGCAAATAGTTTAGCTGATAAGCTCTGCAAAGTTACTAAAGGTTTTTGGTGTTGAATATATAGAATTTTATAAATTAGCAATGCACTTCAAATAAGATTTGAAAAAAGTACGCTAAAACACGTATATTTAGAACGCTCTATTTGTTTGAACTTTGTTAAGAATTATGCATTTACCCAAAATGTCTTACGTTGTGAAAAAAAACATACTAATCTTTCTTTTTGTTGCTAGTGCAATTGGCACGCAGGCCCAAATGGCTGGCGTTTATACAATTGATAATACACTTCCAACAGGCGGGACGAATTATACTAGTTTTACGGATGCTGTATCCGACCTTGTTGCCTTAGGAATAAACGCTGCCGTAACGTTTAATGTAACAAGCGGGCAAACATTTAACGAGCAAATTGATATTCCACAAATTACAGGCTCAAGCGCCACGAATACCATTACGGTGAATGGGAATACTGCCTTGTTAACTTTTTCTCCGACGAGTTCTTTTGTGCCCCATACCTTGCGTTTAAGCGGTGCAGATTATATGAGGTTTAATAATCTACGTGTAATTGTTTCTTTTAATTCTAATCCTGGCACAGCCTTGCATTTATATAATGGGTCTGATTATAATATTTTTGATTCGGTCCGTTGTTCAGCATATTTATCAAATGCTCCAACTGTTTATATTGGTCCACACGCTACCAATCAGAATCTGCCACCTTTATATCCTTCTTGTGACAGTAATATTTTTCGGAATAGTCAAATACATGATGGGCATATTGGCATAAGGATAACAGCCAATGCGGCAGATAGTGCAAAGGGCAATGAAGTAATAAATTGTTGGATTGATGATTTTACTAATACGGGTATTGATGTAAGTAATGGTGCAACGGCTTGTTTCATCAGCAAGAATTTTTTTACAAATAATACTATTAGAAGCAATAATCAACTATATACTGGAATTCGGTTTACCAATACGCAAAAGCACACGGTATCTAAAAATAGAATGACGGCAGATGGAACTAGTGGAATCTTTCAAAACTATAATTTAGGTTTCTGTCGAGGTGTTTGGACAGTTAATTCATCAAATATTAATATTATAAATAATATTATGTGGCAATTTGAGGGTGATGATAGTTTTGGTATTGATTTGGCTAATAATAGCACTAATATAAGTGTCTGGCATAATAGTTTAAGTTTCTTTGAATTTAGTTCAGCCAAGACAGGAATTAGATGTCAAGCTGTTGCAAATAATATTCAGAATAATAATATCATCCTGGGAGGGTCTGGGGGTGCTTATGGGTTGGTATTAGATAGTGGTAATACCGTGAATTATAATAATTGTTTTACCCCGAATGCGCCCTTTTTTGCTTTCGGCAGAATTAATAATATCAATTACATGAATTTAGCTGCTTGGCAGGTGGCATCGGGTTATGATGCGAATTCAACAAATCTTGATCCGCAATGGCTTTTTAATTTTGAGGTAGGCAATAATAATTTATTTAATACGGGTACGCCGCTTGGAGTAATTGATGATTTTTACGATTCTGTCCGTTCTCTGGTAACTCCCACAGTTGGTGCGGTAGAGTCCGGTTGTTTGCCACTTGGAGGCACCTATACCATAGATCCATTACTTCCTATTTCTGCCACCAACTATCAAACATTTAATGCGGCCGTTGCAGATTTGTGCAATTGTGGTATTGCTGCACCTGTAATTTTTAATGTAGCCACTGCTCAATCTTTTACGGAGCAGGTAGATATTTGTGAAGTGGTAGGAGCCAGTGCGGTTAACACAATTACGTTTAATGGGAATGGAAGTATGCTTTCGCATACTGCAACTACTTCTTCTGATAGGCACACCTTACGCTTAAGTGGTTCTGATTTTATTCGTTTTAATAATTTAATTTTTAATGTTGGTGGTAGTATTTATGGTCATGGGGTGCATTTGCACAACCAGGCTAATAATAACATTTTTGATAACTGTACGGTTCAGATGTCCACGACTTCAACTAGTGCTACACTCAATGGATTTGTTATAAGCACGCAGCCAGAATTTTTAGGAATCACAGGTCCTTCTGCAGGAAGTGACAGCAATTTATTTTCTAATAATACAATTATTGGTGGAGATAAAGGGATTGCTTTTTACGGAAGTAGCACGGATAGACCCCTGAATAATGTAGCTACGAATAATACGGTGCAAGATTTTAGAGAGTATGGAATTCGTTGTACGAATACAGCAGGCAGTATATTAGATAGTAATGATATTAGCCGGCCTACTCGAACCCTCTTTTCTGATTTTTATGGTATTCGTCTAGGGGCGGATTTTAGCTCTGTAGTAAGAAAAAATCATATTCATAATCCGTTTCAAGCGAATGGAAATTCTACAATGACGTTTTATGGGCTGTACTTTGCAGGAAACGTATTACCAGGAAATGATAATTCGTTTGTAAATAATCTAATCGAAGATGTGAATTCTCGGGGAGCTCAACATGGAGTGTATTTAAGTTCAAGCGCTCGGCGAGTTCGGGTGCAACATAATACGTTGGACTTGAGCGGAACGGCTTTTCCAACGGGATCGGCTATAACTTACGGGATCAATTATTTAGGGTCTAGTGGAAATACGTTTGATATACGAAATAATAATGTAAGCATTACCCGTGCGGGTACAATTGCGAAATACGGAATTCAAGTTGGGAGTGCCGCAGGTTCAGGAGCAACTATTAGTAATAATAATGTTTATATAAATGGTTTAGGCACATCAAATGCCTACGGAAGATTCAATGGGATTAATTATCCAATGCTTACCAATTGGCAAACAGCCAATGTAGGAGCTTGGGGACAAAATTCTACAGAGGTTGATCCGCAATATGTAAATCCCTCGATTGACGATTATAATCCTAGTAATTTATCTATGGATAATACAGGCGCACCTTTAAGTGTGACTGATGATATTGAAAATACTACTCGTTCTGCCACAGCTCCTGATGCGGGAGCCTTTGAATTTGGGTGCAATGGCTTAAGTACAATCGTAACTAATTTTGTTTCACCAACAGATACTACTATTTCTTGTTTTGGAGTAATGGACGGTCAAGTTCAGCTTTCAGCCAGTCTGGGATTGGCACCTTATTCCTATACGCTGCTACCAAGTACGACCAATAATTCTGGTTCATTTACGGGTTTGGATACAGGTTTTTACAATGTAGTGGTTTATGATGCATTAGGTTGTACAGACACCGTTTTGTTTAACGTTACACAACCCACACCTTTACTGATAGACTCCATATCAACAATCGAACCAATTTGCAGTATTGGTAATGACGGCAGTATTCTTGTAAATGCCACAGGTGGCACAATGCCTTATCAATATAATATTGGTGGTGCTGATCAGGCTAGCAACAGTTTTACGAACTTAAACGGAGGTAGTTTTACGGTAACGGTTACGGATGCAAATAATTGTTCGCTTACTTCGACGGCAAATATTTCTTCGGCAACTTCTCCGACTATTGATAGTGTGAGTGTAACAGAAGCAAGTTGTAATCCAGGTTGTGATGCAACAGCAATAATTAATATAACGCCAGGTACAAGTGCTGCGATAACCTATAGTACGAATGGTATCGCATATCAAGGAGCAAATAACTATGGTAGTCTTTGTGCAAACAACTATACCGCATACATACAAGATGCTAATGGTTGTACTGATACTTTGGCCTTCGGTATTACTACAGCTACAACGCCAACAATTGATAATATTTCTTTAACTCCGACAATATGTATTGGAGATAGCAATGCAGCAGCCACTGTTCTAGCAAGTGGCGGGAACGGAGTATTGACTTACAGTCTGAATCCAACAAGTCAATCTAATACGACTGGTAATTTTATAGGATTGTACGCGACTAATTATATAGTATCTGTTGTTGATGCACATGGTTGTCAGGTTGATTCGAACTTTACAATATTGAATGCGCCAAGTTTAGTTTGGGATAGTATAATAGTTACTGATGCGCTTTGCTTTGGTGATTCAAACGGTACTATTACAGTAACAACCAGCGGAGGAATAGGAACAATCCTGTATGGCGTTTCGCCAATAGCAAGTACAAATACGAGTGGCTTGTTTAATAGCTTAGCCGGTAATGTGACTTACACAATTTTAGCAACAGATGCTAATGGTTGTTCTATAAACACAACAACATTTGTTGCAGAACCAATTGCTGTTGGAGATAGCACTGTACAGGTTACAAATGTGACTTGTGCAGGTGCAAATGATGGTAGCTTTAGTTTACAAGGAACGGGGGGTACACCAGCTTATTCTTATAATGTAATGCCTGGTAATTTGAATAACAATACAGGTAGCTTTACGAACTTATCGGGTAATACATATACTGTAACCATAACGGATGCAAATAATTGTTCGCATACAACTACAATTACAATTGTTGAACCCACTTCAGTATTTATTGATAGTACAAGTATCACCGATGTAAGTTGTAATGGTTTATCCGATGGTGAGTTGTTTGTAAGTGCAAGCGGTGGGGTAGGAAATTTCAATTTCAATTTGATGCCAGGTAATCTTATGAATGCTACAGGTATTTATAACGGATTGATTGCTAATATTTATACTGTAACAGCAACAGAAGGTAATGGCTGTTCGGTTTCAACAAGCCTTACAGTGAACGAACCTTTGCCAATAGTTATAGATTCTTTAAGCATTACAAATGTGAGTTGTCATGGTCTAAGCGATGGTGCAATTACAGTAGTTAGTTCTGGTGGAAACGGTGGCAATACTTATTTATTAAATCCAGGGAATGTTACAAGTGGTTCAGGCACCTTCGTGAATCTTGCAGCAAACATTTATACTATGACGCTTACGGATAGTTTGGGTTGTAGTGTTTCTATAGTTGATTCAGTTACGGAACCATTACCCTTGACAGCAAGCTTTACTACGGATTCTGTAAGTTGCTTTGGTGGAAGTGATGGACAAATTCAAATGAGCACTGCGGGTGGTACGCAACCCTATAGTTTAACGATTACACCGGGTGCGACAACTAATAATACAGGTTTATTTACAGGCTTGACAGCTGGTAGTTATACCGTAAGTGTACTTGATGGCAGTGGTTGTCCATTAACCGTAGATTCAATAATGGTTAATCAACCTGCACAAATTTTATTTACAAGTGTCAATACAGTTGATGTAACCTGCTTTGGAGATAGCACGGGAGAAATTTCAGTAGCGGCCGCGGGTGGTACGGGAAATATTACCTTCTCGCTGAGTCCGAATATGGGTACGCAAAGCCCTTCTGGCAACTTTACAGGCTTAGCTGCAATGACGTATATTGTAATCGCAACAGATGCAAATAATTGTTCTGCCACGACTAGTGTAACGATTGATCAGAACCCTGAAATTCAGCTTGTCTCATTTAACTATACTGAACTTATATGTCATGGAGATAGTAGTGGTAGCTTAAGCTTTACTGCTGTTGGTGGAGTGGGGACTCTAACTTATTCTTTTGACGGTAGCCCGTTTAATACAGATACTGCTTATAATAATTTGCCTGCAGGTGATTATCCATTAAGTATTCAAGATGTGTTGGGCTGTCAAGTAGATACGAATTTAATATTAACCGAGCCAGATCCTGTAGGAGTGGGTAGTGTATCAATTACGCCTACCACCTGTGCAGATTCTGAAGATGGTATTATCAAAATTCAAGCTATCGGTGGAAGACCTTTTTATACTTACTATAGACGACCTGGTATTTCTTTTAATAGAACAGGTAGGTTGCCAAAGTTAGGAGTTGGGTATTATACGATTACGATACGAGATAGCTCGGGTTGTGAATATGATACCGTATTTACCATAACTTCTAACTCTAATCCTATACAGACGCAAATTACAAAATCAGATTTGCCGTGCCAGGGTTACGGAAACGAGGGGCGTGCTCGTGTAGATGTACAAGGAGGTGTTCCTCCGTATGCTTACTTATGGAGTTCAACTCCAGCACAAAACCAAGCAGAGGCAATAGGTTTACAATTTGGATACTATTCCGTAGAAGTAATAGATGGTGCTGGTTGTAAAGTAGTGGATACAACTTATATTAACCCTGGAGATTGTTGCATAGAGATTTTTATACCAAATGCTTTTAGTCCTAATGGTGATGGTCGCAACGATGAGTTTAGGGTAATTGGAACGGCTGGAATAAAATTACGTCAGTTTGAAATATTCAATCGCTGGGGTCAGAAAGTTTGGGAGACGTACAATTCTACGGATTCATGGAACGGAATTTATAAAGGTGAAGAGCAGCCCGTAGCGGATTATTATTATGTATTCAGATATCAATGTACTACTGATGGTAAAGAATATATCAAGAAAGGAAATTTGACTTTGATAAGGTAATCACCTCGATTTCTTAAAAAGGAAAAACCTCATTCTCATGAATGAGGTTTTTTATTATGAATTTAAAAGGATATTATTTATCAGCCTTATCCTCAGCCGGTTTTTCTTCCGCCGGCTTTACTTCTTTTTCATTAGTCGCTTTATCGCCATCTTTTGCTTCACCCTCAGTTTCTTTTCCCTCCGCGGCGGCTTTTGCTTCAGCAGCTTTTTCTTCTTCTGTTTTTTCTTTAACTGGTGGAACGTAGTTTTCTTTAAGCTGTACGTTGAAAGCCATCATGCCCTTAGGGCCTTTTTTAGTTTCGAAAACAACTTTATCATTCTCAGTAATCTCATCTAGGCAACTATCAATGTGGGTGAACACACTTTGGTTGTTGCCACTATCTACAATAAATCCAAAACCTTTATCATGATTAAAGAAGCTCACCTTACCTTTTCTTATAGGATCTTCATCTTCTTCAAAATTATTTTGAGCACCTAATACGATGTCTTCCGCCTCTATTTCTACCTGATCGGTTAAATCAGGTGGGGTAGGGTGAAATGAGCCATCAGGATGTACATACATTATGTCACTTCCTGAATCTTCCTCACGTCGAGCTGCTTTTCTTTCTGCTTTCTCTTCGCGTTTTTTTCTTCTCTTTTTTTCTCGGTCTTTTTTACCAAAGCTATCTGCCATATTTTTTTATACTTTTTCTGAGAACTGATCCTACTCCTAACCTGACCAGTTTAGTTCTGCAATGCGCAAAACTAGTTAATTTTTATTGGTATAAGATTTTTTTTAAGGACTGTATTCCACATCAATCCACAGCTAGAAATTATAGCTGTGCGATACAATAGAGATTTTTATCCTTGTCGCTGTAAACTACTACGTATTTATATACTGATAAATCAGTGTTCACGCTGAATGTATAGTTAAAACTTCCCGAAGCAGCTAGTAGCGGTCCAATATTAATATTGTTGTCAATATTTTCGTCAGAAGTGGTTAGGTAAACTCTCAAATTAGGTCCATTGTCAATAGAAAAGTTTTCAAAACGTAATACGTGGTGAAACGAATTCTTATAAATTCTTGCCAAACCTCCTACTTCAAAAGGTTCATATGGTTCAAAGGGAGCTTCGCTTACGATAACATCCTCTGCTGTAGGACGATAGGTAACAAATTTACTTTCGGGGGCGTTGTTTTTTTCCTCTCTATTGCAAGAGGTAATTCCAACTAGGACGATTAGAAGTAAATATAAAGGGTATTTCATAAAAGAATTATCTGTTTCGCTTAATGAATTACTAAGTTACAAAACTTAGAGTAAATAGAAACTAGAAAACTGAAAATCTTATAAAAATGTTAATCACAAGGTACTTAGCAAATTGGTCGTGCAATTTTCAACAAAAATTTAAAATTTGTTTGAATTCGATTCAATCTTTTTTTTGTGTAGTGTAGCAAGTTGATAATCAACTTATTTGTACTGTAGTAAATTATAGGCAATAGATTATGCCACTAACATACTTGCGAATCGTTCACTTTTACCTAACGCTTCATTCTTTATATTCGCCAGTTCATAAATCTAAAATGGGATGAAACTATTACAATTTTTAAGCTTAATCGTTTGCGCAAGTCTAATTTCTTGTGGTGAACAAAAACAAAAAAATACGGAAGATAAAAATACCTCAATGCCTGACGGTATTTCTTTTATAGAAACAAGTTATATGGATACGTCAATTGTGCCCGGGGATAATTTTTATGATTATGCTGGAGGCAGATGGCGAAAAAATAATCCTGTACCTGCATCAGAAACTCGATGGGGAGCTTTTGATATGCTATCCGAATTTAATAAAAAAGTGCTAAAAGAATTGACCGTATCTGCAGCAAAAAATCCTGGAGCCGCCAGTTCACCCAGTCAAATGGTGGGTGATTTATTTACGAGTGGAATGGATACGACTAAAATTGAAGAACTTGGATTAGAGCCGATTCAAATTGATTTTGATAGAATCAATAATTTATCTGAAGGAAGTGCCTTGCCCAAGTACTTGGCTAAGGTGACGAAAGAAGGTGGTAATCCACTCTTTAGTTTTTATGTGAGTCCTGATGAAAAAAATGTGAATCAATACGTAGTCGGTTTTTGGCAGAAAGGACTTGGTTTACCCGACAAAGGCTATTATTTGAAAAATGAAAAGCGTGAAAAAGAGATTCGTGTTGCCTATCAAAATCACATTGCTAAAATGTTTGAATTAAAAGGAGAACCTGCAGAAGTGGCTGCAGAAAACGCGGAGATTATTTTATCCTTAGAAACTAAACTGGCTAGAGCGAGTATGGATCGTACAGCAATGCGAGATCCTTATAAAACTTATAACAAGTATAAAGTGAGTCAATTTGATAATCAACTGTCTTCATTAAACTTGAATCAATACTTAACTACCGTTGGTGCACAAAATATTGATAGTATTTTAATCGGTCAACCTTCGTTTCTAAAGAAAGTGGATGAATTACTTGCTTCTGAACCTCTAGAGGATTGGAAAACGTATTTGACTTGGCATACATTAAAAAATTCTGCTTATTTCGTAAGTAGAAAGTTTGCTGATGAAAAATTTAATTTCTATGGCAAGGCGCTTAGCGGACAAAAAGAGAAAAAGCCTCGTTGGAAAAGAGTATTAGGAGTGGTGAACGGTTCGGTAGGTCATCAGCTCGGAAAATTATATGTAGAACAATATTTTACACCCGAGGCTAAGACACGCATGAAAGAATTGGTAGATAACCTTCAAGTTACTTTTGGTGAGCGCATAGATAAACTAGAATGGATGAGCATTGAAACTAAGAAAAAAGCGCAGGGCAAGCTCAACACTTTTGTAAAAAAAATAGGGTACCCTGATAAGTGGCGATCTTATGCTGGTCTTGAAATAGCCAAAAATGATTACATAGGAAATATTAGAGCTTCCAATATTTTTGATTTTAATTATATGATGAAAAAATTGGGTAAAGCTGTTGATAAATCTGAATGGCAGATGACACCACAAACGGTAAATGCATATTACAATCCTTCCTTCAATGAAATTGTTTTCCCGGCAGGTATTTTGCAATATCCATTCTTTACTTTAGGCGCAGATGATGCGGTAATTTATGGTGCAATTGGTGCCGTAATTGGTCATGAAATGACTCACGGTTTTGACGATCAAGGAAGCCAATATGCGGCGGATGGGAATCTTAAAAATTGGTGGACTGAAGAGGATAAAAAGAAATTTGAGGCAAAGACTGCACGAGTAGTTGAGCAATTTAATAACTACAAAATTTTGGATGGTAAAGCAGTAAATGGAAAACTAACCTTAGGTGAAAATATTGCAGATTTAGGTGGGGTAACAATTGCCTTTGAAGCTTTCAAAAAGACGGAACAAGGGAAGTCAACGGAGCTGATTGATGGCTTTACGCCTGATCAACGTTTCTTTTTAAGTTGGGCTCAAGTTTGGCGACTAAACATTGTAGATGAAGAAGCGGCAAAACGTTTAGTCACTGACCCGCATTCGCCTGGAATATTTAGATGCAATGGGCCGCTATCCAATTTTGAGCCTTTTTACAAAGCATTTAAGGTAACGGAATCTAATGAAATGTATCGTTCCATGGATGAGCGAGCTGTGATTTGGTAAGACGATATCAAACTAAATAGGGTTTGCTTATCTTTGGTATGATTTTTATTTTATCATCTCTTTCAAAGCCTACATTTTATTAGATTACTAAAAGACATAACGGCTCTATCCTTAGCGCAGGTTTTAACTGCTGGCTGTAACTTTTTTTCAATCATTTTAATAGCGAGATTACTCGGTCCAGCTATTCGAGGTGAGTGGACCTTGTATATCAATGCATTTACTTTTGGCTTAATTGGCTTAGGGCTAGGGATTGCACCAGCCATTAATCATTACTTGGCCGCAGGTAAGCTTGATAAATCCAAGCTTATTAGCCAGTTACTCATATTTTCATTTCTTGCATCTGTTTTTTTTATAGGGCTGTGGTATGTCGTTGAGCCATTCGGGGTGCAAAAAATAGCCTTGCCTCAAGTTGTAGGAGCTTCCTTTATTATCTTTTGTTTAGGAGGGCATCTTTTTCTTTTACTACTGAATCAGTTATTGTCCTCAGTACTACTATCACAAAAGATGTATGCTAGGAGTGCTTCTATTTCGGTCTTGGGATCTGTTTTCCTTCTGGAAATCTATACGTATCTCCATTTTTTTAGTAAGCCTGTCACAGAATCCGCATTTATTTTCATTGTATTGGCTAATTTGTTGGTTTTACTCTTGCAATCCGTATTATATATAAAAGGCATTTTAGCAGTCAAGGGATTTAAGTTTGTATTCGCTTGGTTTGATTTGTCAATGATTCGCTTGTTGTTTGCTTTCGCTTTATTGGCCTATCTCACTAACTTTCTTCAGTTTTTAAATTATAAAATGGATGTATGGTTTATCAATTCTTATGTGGAAGACAAATCTCAATTGGGTATTTATGGTGTAGCCGTGTCGCTTTCTCAGCTAATTTGGCTTTTGCCAAATGCTTTTCATTCTGTATTATTTACAGCAGTGTCAGAAAATAGCAGTGCTGAAACTATTAAGGGACAGATTGATAAATGGTCTAAGAACGTTTTTTACCTGGCCATTGGGCTTGGAATTTTGGGCTATTTTTTATCTATCAAGTTATTGCCTACATTGTTTTCCGCCGAATATAGTTCGGTTGTGGACGTATTGCCTTTTTTGCTTCCTGGGATCGTTTTATTTGCGCCTTCCATACTTTGGAGTGCTTATTTTGCAGGTAAGGGGCAGGTAATAGTCAATTTAAAAGCAACTGTTTTAGGCTTTTGTGTGGCCTTAGTTGGTGGCTTTCTTATTATTCCAATTTATGGCATTCAGGGAGCGGCAATCGTTACTTCTGTTTCTTATGCTTTCACTGCTGCTTACACTTACTATAGGTTTAAAATGAAATAGCAGTGTGAATCAAGGTATAATTTTAAGAAAAACGTATTTTTTGGAATAAAAAACACTTTTAATTTAAAGCTTTTTGCACTAGTTGTTAGATACATAGTGCTGTAGGCACTTTCATTGTTGACTTTTAACATGATTTTGTTATTATCAAAAAAAATTAAAAAAGAACCTATATATTTTGATTATTAATAGGACTTGGATACTTTTGCCCACTGAAAATACTATAAAATTTAATTATGTCTAGCAAAAAGTACTTAATAGTTTTAGCAAGCATTTTTACCTTGTTTAATTTTACACAGGTAAATGCTCAAAGCTCGGGTGTATACAACCTAACGAGTTATGACTACACGGATAGTAGTCTTATTCCAGAAAAAAGAATGGATCAACAAAGCGATTTTATGAATAATCGTTATTTGTATCCTTCTAAACCAAGAAACCAGTGGGAAGTAGGTCTTTCTTTTGGTGCGGTAAACGTTTCAGGTGATGTAACTTCACGTAATCTTCTTTACACGCCAATAGATCCAATCAAAACTTTAGGTTTTGCCGTCAACGTTCGTAAAGCATGGGGTTATGTGATTTCTACTCGGTTGCAGTACTTACATGGTTCTGCTAGTGGTTATAATTACCAACCAGCTATTGGATATAATATTCAAGGTAACAGGCAGCCTGATAATCCTTGGGTGAAGAACAATTACAACGGTGGTAATGTTTATTACAACTATCATACAAAAGTGCGTCAGTTGAGTATGGATGTAATTGCTGCACTGAATAACATTCGTTATCACAAAGGTTCTAACAAAATGTCAATGTACGCTCTTGCAGGTATTGGTGGCTTTTTATATGAATCAAATACTGATGCTTTAGATGGTAATAATGGGTCATATCAGTCTGGATTTAACGATATTGCTAATAAGCAGCGTGATAATCACCTTTTTAAAGACAGGAAGGAAATTGCGGGTGAGTTGAAAGAATTGTTCGACGGTACTTATGAAACTGATGGTGAGCGTCACAATACGCGTGGTTGGTATAATGATTATACGTTCCGCCCGACAGTTAATGCTGGTTTAGGAATTTCTTGGAGATTAGGTAAAAGAGTTTCTTTGAATCTAGAGGATAAAGTTATATTTACCATGGATGATTTAGTTGACGGTCAGCGTTGGCAAGAAAGAGATGCTATGACTCGTGATTTTGATAACGTAAATTATCTTTCATTAGGGATAGGTGTTAACTTGGGTAACAACGCTGTTGCTCCTTTATGGTGGGTTAATCCAAACGAATTTATGTATAACGGTTTAGCTACTGTAACTAAGCCTGATAATGAGTGTAATAACGACAAGGATGGAGACGGTGTTTCTGATTGTTATGATCGTTGTGGTGATACTCCAGGTGGTGTAGCAGTTGACACTCACGGTTGTCCTCTTGATACAGATGGTGACGGTGTAGCTGATTACAAAGATAAAGAGTTGATTACTCCGACAAGATGTCAGCCTTCAAATGCTGATGGTGTAGGGAATTGTCCTGATCCTGAATGTTGTAAGAATGTAGGCCCAGTAGGTTGTGGATCAATCGGTAGTGGATCTGTTATGTTCTCAGGTGGTTCGCGCTCAATGAGCTCCTCTGCTAAGAATCAGTTGAATACTTTAGCTAACTCTATGAGAAGCAATCCTAATTGTAATGTGGTTGTTATGGGTAACGGTAGCAGTAGTAAAGTAGCTCAGCAACGCTCATGGGATCGTGTTAATGCTGTAATCAACTATATGGTTGATCGTAACGGTATTGATCGTGGTCGATTTATCTTCCAATACGGTTTAGGTGGAAATTCTAATGCTGTTGATTATCGTGCAGCTGGAAACGGAGAGTCTGGTCCTTCCAACACTCCTCCTCCATTCCCAAATCTTAAGAGAAACTAGGAATTAAATTATAATATTTTTATGAGGGGCTTGACTTACTGTCAAGCCCCCTTTTATATGTAGTACTTTCACCAACTAGTTTGTAAGAGTCAAGCCTATATTCTAAATTAATCCATCAATCACTAAAGTGTGTTAGGCAATTTCTTTTGCATATAGATTATATTCAGTGTACATAATTGGTAACTGAAACCCCAGCACATGGAAGAATAAAAATTTGAGTTTCGTTTTATATTCGATAAGACACCATAAATCTCTTCATTATCTGTACACCATTCAATAGGTATATTTAAGCTTAAAAATTTTTAAACGTCTTGGAGCCCTCTATATTCTAATATTTTTCTTCCTTTACAAAGGATTGATAAGCCCTTTTAATATAGGACAAGTATTCATACTCAGTAGAGCTGCGAAGAAAATTAACTGAAGGCCTGTAGGAGCTCATGAAGCGTCGTAAATCATTTCCTTTTAGGTAGGTTATTTTTTTGACCAACTCTTCATTGAAAACATAATCGATATATTTTTCACTTTGCCATTTTGCAAATGATTTTTGAAAAGCCCATTTTTTTCTATTTTGTTTGCTAAGCGCAGCCAAGGGTAGCGAACGCATATCTACGTCCTCCATTCTTTCACCATTCACTATTACGCCGTATATCCGGTCATACTCTAGACTATCTAATTCATAGGCAAGTATGTAGCCCTTAACGTCTAATAGTGGCTTAGATTTTTCTAAGGTTAGTACATAGTAACTAGGTTCTTGAGCATTGGCAATTCTTAGACGCAATTTTTTATAGCCTTTTCTATAAAGCTGAATAAGTTGTCCATCCTTTACCGTTAGATTAAAACTCCCGCTTGTATCAGTAAGTAAGCTTTCTCTAGAGTGGATATTCGAAATTTGAACACTATCCAAGTTTTGCCAGTTTCTGTCTACAACTTTCCCTTTAATCACTGACTGACCAATGACATTAGAATGTAGCGAACATAATATGGCTAGCGTATATGTAAAATTCCGTAGAATAGTATTTAAATTAGAACTCTAAATTACGTTGGATAGCACAAGTGGCAAGATTTTTCACAAAAAATTATAGCACGATATTTATCATTCGGCCTTGAACAAAAATAAACTTCCGAATAGTTTTATCTTGTATCAACTTTTGAACTTCTTCTTGAGCCAATATAAATTTTTCAGCGTCTTGACTGCCCATTTCTGCTGCTAGGACTAATTCCATTTTTCGCTTACCATTGATTGCTATAGGATAAGTTATTTCATCTTCTACTAAATATTCTTTCTTTAGTTTGGGATAATGGGCTGTAGTAATTGAAGTGTTATGACCAATGCTATTCCAAATTTCTTCGCATACGTGAGGAGCATAAGGTGCAAGAAGGATAAGCAGGGGTTCTAAAATTTCTTTCGAATTACATTTTTGTTGAGTGAGCTCATTCACACAAATCATAAATTGGCTAACTGCGGTATTCAACGAGAAACTATCCGTAGCCTTTTCTACTTTTTCTATCGTTTGATGCAATGTTTTTAAAGATTCACTTCTAGGTGATTTGTCATTTGCAATCAATGCATCATCACTATAAAACAAGCGCCATAATTTTTTTATAAAGCGGTGCACACCTTCTATACCTTTTGTGTCCCACGGTTTACTTACTTCTAATGGTCCCAGAAACATTTCGTACATTCTAAATGTATCAGCACCATATTCTGCAATAATATCGTCGGGATTCACAACATTGTACAACCGTTTACTCATTTTCTCCGTTTGCTGACCGCAGATATATGTATTGTTTTCCAAGACGAACTCGGCGTTTGCGAATTGTTGACGCCAAGTTTTAAATTTTTCGGTATTTAATTCTATACCGTTACACAGGCTAACATCCACATGAAGTGCTTCTGTTTCATAATCCGAAACCAATCCATGACTCACAAATTTATTTTCGCCTTTCACACGGTAAACGAGTCGAGAACTTCCTTGAATCATTCCTTGATTAATGAGTTTTTTATATGGTTCATCAAAAGAAATGTGCCCTAAATCATATAAAACTTTACACCAAAAACGAGAATACAATAAATGTCCCACTGCGTGCTCAGCACCGCCAATATAAACGTCAACTTGATTCCAATAATCAGATCGTTCTTTGGAACAAAATTCAGTCTCATTTTTTGGATCCATATAACGCAAATAGTACCAACTACTTCCAGCATAACCAGGCATAGTATCGGTCTCTCGAATACCGTTTGCAGTTTGCATCCAATCCGTTAAATGAGCTAGCGGCCCTTTCCCATTCGGACCTCTTTCATAGGTTTCGATAGTTGGGAGCATTAGAGGTAGACTGTCTTCATGTATGCTTCCGTTAGCACCGTATATAATTGGAAAAGGTTCGCCCCAATATCGTTGACGGCTAAATCCTGCATCTCGCATTCGAAAATTGATTTTGCGTGTACCGATATTCTCCTTTTCAATTTTTTCAAGAGAAGTTTCTATTGCAGCCTTGCCGTGTAGATCATTCAAAAAATCAGAACGAGTCAGCGGTATATTTTTATCTGTGCAGGCTCCATCATCAAGACTTGTATTCTTAAAAATATTTGGAATGGGGAGTGAAAAATATTTTGCGAAAGTAAGATCTCTATCATCGCCACTTGGTACTGCCATAATTGCCCCTGTACCGTAATGAGCTAAAACATAATCAGCAATATAAATGGGTAATTTATCTTTGGTAAGAGGATGTGTAGCGTACGCGCCCGTAAAACAGCCACTTACAGTTTTAGTTTCTGCCATTCGTTCTCGTTCAGAACGTTTACTAGTTTTTACAATGTATTCCTTAATTGATGCTGATTTATCTTCGGTAGTAATTTCTTGTACTAATTTATGCTCAGGAGCTAATACTATAAAAGAACAACCGAAAATCGTATCGGGTCTCGTAGTGAATACATCAATTTTTTCCGATGAATTATTCACTTCAAACTTGAGAATAGCGCCTTCGCTTTTGCCTATCCAATTTCGTTGCATTTCTTTCAGCGGTGCTGGGAAATCTAAATCATCAAGCCCTATCAATAGTCGGTCAGCATATTCTGTAATACGCAAAAACCATTGCATCATTTCTTTCTTTTCTACACGATGGCCCCCGCGTTCGGATACTCCTTGCACCACTTCGTCATTAGCCAGAACAGTTCCTAATGCCTCACACCAATTTACGTAGCTCGTCTTGCGATAAGCTAAGCGATAATCCATAAGAATGTCTTCTTTTTGCTTAGCACTAAATTCGCTCCAATCCGCTGCATTGAAGATTCGATTTTCTTTACTTCCTTCTGATTCAAAAGTTGAGATGAGATTCGATATCGGCTCAGCCGTATTTTTTTCTGTATTATAATAGCTATTAAACAATTGTAGAAAAATCCACTGCGTCCATTTATAATAATTAGGGTCAGCGGTTTTTATTTCTCGCGACCAGTCATAGCTAAACCCAATTTTGGCTAGTTGTTCTTTATAGCGCGCTATATTATCTTTGGTCGTTTGTACAGGATGCTGTCCTGTTTCAACTGCATACTGTTCGGCTGGCAATCCAAACGCATCGAAGCCCATAGGATGCAACACGTTAAAACCTTTTAATTTTTTATAACGAGCATATATGTCAGAGGCAATATAACCCAGCGGGTGCCCCACGTGAAGCCCAGAACCAGAAGGGTAGGGGAACATGTCAAGAACATAGCATTTTGGTTTCGTAGAGTCTTCAACAACTTTGTAGACTGCTTGATCTTGCCACTTTTTCTGCCATTTGGATTCAATAGCTGAAAAATCATATTGCATAATTATTCGTTTTTATAAGATTCAAATATAATTTGGATTCCTTCATTTACTTTTTATATCAACACATATTTGTAAATGAGTTAGTAGCAAAAGAAATCGGCCTTGCCTATTGGCAAATTTCATTATCGTCATACTTAACCAAATTAAATCTTGTCCGTTTTGACTTCTTTTTATTTCTATTTATTTTTATAGAAAGCTTCGCCATGATCGAAAAGTAAAAATCATTCTTATCCGAGTCTCCGCGCTGCTGTCCTGGGAGATGCGCTCGATTCGCGTCAACGAGTTGTGATTTATTATTTAAGATTTTTGCTAACTCTGCATCGTCATTGTTTAGGTATTTGTCGAATAAATCTGGCTGTATGTAGCTGGTGCTCACGTCATCTAAATAATCTGTGCTGAGCACTCTGCCCACATATTCAATGCTTAGTCCAACCGTGCGGCTAATTTCATATTGTAAACCTATACCTAATGGCAAGTTCCACTGACTTGTTTTATAAGGTTCACGGTCAGGGTGTTCCGCCATACCTTGTCCCTCAAGTGACAAAGGCTGTAAGTCAACCCAAACATCCTCTTCTAAAACCGGGTCAAAATATGAGCCTTGAGGATTAAACGAATAACGACCAACTCCAAATAACACATAGGGCTGAAAATAGCTATTGTGAAGCTTCTTCTGATAAGATAAAAACTTAAACGGGTAGATTTCAAACAGTAAAGAACCTTCGCTTATCGCCGTTCTGAAGTCTAAGTTTCTCACAAATCTTGAGTAGGCTGGGTCATCTTCATCTTTGTAAAAAGTGTTTTTGTCGCTCCCAGCAATCTTTCCAAAAACATAGCTCAATCTGATGCCGACGGCTTCTTTTCTTAACTGCGACAAAGAAAATCCGTAGAAGAATGTATTTTCTTTAAAGTCTAAATCCCCGAGTTTAGTTTGATTGATTCGTGTGCCGCCTCCTAAATCACCGAGATAATTAGATTGTCCAAGTTGAAAAGAGAAGTACGTTTTTTTCTTCTCGGGCTTGGCAATTACTTTTTCTCGTTTAAAAAATTGAGCAACAATTTTTTCTTCAGGATAAATAGATGCGATTCGTTGCTTTTTTACCTTGCTAACGTTCGTTTTGGTTTCTACTGTTTTCTTAGTCTTTGTTTTGTTTTTAGTAATCTTCTTCTTTGGAGATTTTTCTAACTTTTTATTCTGTGCTTTTTTTACCTTGACTACCTTTTTCTTCTTCGGTTCTTTTTTAGTCTTTTTCGTTTTCACCACCTTCTTCTTCGGTTCAGTGGTTCTAACTTTCTTTTCTCTTTTGTTTTTTGTTACAATTGGAATGTCCTTTCTTCTTTTCTTTCTTTTCTTTGGTTTTTGTTGCTGCGCTATTTTCTTTTTGGCCACTACTTTTTTAGGTTTTACTTTCTTTTTTGCGTCGCTATTTTTCTTTACAATACTTTTTTTAGCTGGAGGGGATTTTTTCTTCTTCTTTTGTTTTTTTAAATACGCCTTCCTGGCCAACGCAGCTTTTTTACTAGCCGCTGCAATACTATCTCTTATTTCTTGTCGTGTCTTTTTTCTGAGCTGATATGCTATATTCCGTCTCCTTTCGGCTTGTCTCGCCTCTAATCGGGCCTTTCGTGTACTATCAGCTTTTCTAATGCGCTCTTTTTGACGCAACTTTATCATTGTCTGTATTGAATCCTGTCTTTTCTGAATCGCTATTTTTCTCAGAGCAATTCGCGTACTATCGGTGGCTTTTTTTTGCCTGATTTTATATTCTAAACTATCGCGCGCAGACATAGATTGAGCACTGCACTTTTGAATAGTAACTCCTACAAAAAAAATAAATATGACAAATAGTTTCTTCAACAACTGACTACTAAAGTTAATTATTTTCTGCGGCATTATTCCACATTAAGAAGGATTTAATAAATCCTTCTAATTCGCCATCCATCACACTTTGAGTTTGATTCACTTCAAAGTCAGTGCGATGATCTTTTATCATTTTATATGGGTGAAAGACATAAGAGCGGATTTGCGAACCCCATTCGATCTTTTTTTTCTGCGAATTATTAGCCATTTTTATTTCTTCCCGTTTTCTTATTTCCTCTTCATACAGTCTTGATTTTAGCATTTTTAGTGCCTTGGCCCTGTTTTCACCCTGAGTTCTACTTTGCTGGCATTCTACTACGATTCCGCTAGGTAAATGCCGGACACGCACTGCGGTTTCAACTTTGTTAACATTCTGTCCGCCTTTACCTCCTGATCGGAAAAAATCCCATTCTATGTCCGCCGGATTAATTTCAATTTCAATCGAATCGTCAATCAGTGGATAGACGGTGACAGATGCAAAGGAGGTGTGCCGCCGATTGGCACTATCAAAAGGCGATATTCGCACCAGGCGGTGCACTCCGTTTTCTCCTTTAAGGAGTCCATAGGCAAACGAGCCGGAAATTTCGATGGTAACCTGTTTGATACCGGCACCATCTCCCCATTGTGTATCAATTTCTTGTGTAGAAAAACCTTGTTTGTCAGCGTACATTTTATACATGCGTAGTAGCATTTCCACCCAATCTTGACTTTCTGTGCCTCCAGCTCCCGAGTTAATCATAACGATGGCAGGAAGTTCATCCTCTTCTGCCGATAAGGTGGACTTAAATTCCAGATTGTCAATTGTAATTTTCGCCTGCTCATAGGCTGCTATTACTTCCTTTTCTTCGGCTTCGCCGTCCTTCCAAAATTCAAAAAGTATGACGAAGTCTTCTAACTTTTGAACGGTAGTTTGGTATAAATTAATCCAATATTCAAATCCCTTAGTTTCCTTTAAAATTTGAGTAGCACGATCGTTATCGTCCCAAAAACCAGGTGCGGTGCTTAGCTGTTGATTATTGGCAACTTGCTGCTCTTTGTCTTTTATTTGTAGATAGTGGCTCAGCTCTTGCACCTGCCCTCTCATTTCTTTTATCCGCTCTATGGTCATTTTATCTACTTGTAAAAATAATGTCAAGAGTAGTGTAGATAGTATTTTAACAACATTCTTTTTTATCAAAAAATATTATTTTTGATAAACAATGAAATATTGCATAACAGTACTACTGCTTACCCTCACTCTTTTTGCTCAGGCGCAAGATGAAATAATAAATATGACTACGCCACCAGATGCTGAAGTTGCTTTTAATAAATTTATTAAAAAAGAAAAATTTGATCAGGATACTCTTTTAAAATATGAAGGGATAAAAAATCCATTATTACGCAGTAAACTAACTAATAAAGTGAATCAAATTGGTAAGGCTTTCTTGGAGGTCTCAAGTGAAGAAGTTCCCTCTGACTATAAATATCAGAAAAAAATAATGTTTGGATTGTCTAGCTTTAATGAAATCAAGAATCAATTAAAAAAAGAGGACAGGGCTCGTGTTTGTCATTATATTATTGAGCTAATGGATATCATTGATTTAAAAAGTTCTAAAGGTCAACTTAATATGTTTACATACGGTTTTGACCCGTCAACCATAAAAATTGACGAGAAGGCCACAAAAAAGTAGTTTTTTTATTTAAAAAATTCTAGTTCTGATACTACGATTTTCTATTTAGAATCGGTAAAAGGATTAGTGAAATAAAGCCACCCGTAATTAGTACAATCGTTTGAGCTACCCAGCTAACATTTGCATAAGCCAGTGCTAAAGATTCTTCTACCCAATACATTTCATGAAGGGTAAGTGAAACAAAATATTGAAACGACCCCATGCCGCCAGGGGCGGGTACTATAAAGCCGATGGTTCCAAAGGACAGCACGGATAATCCTTCTCTGAAGGACATATAATTAAGGCCCTCAAATGCCCAAAAGCCAAGAGTGGTCATGAACAAATACAGAAACCAAATGCCGGCTGTGTAGCCAATAAACAACCAAGGGTTTTTAAGTTTTCGGATAGAACCTAGACCCTCTAAAATATTTCTCACTATGCCTACAATTTTATTCTCAGAGCTAAAAATTTTCTTACGAAGAAAAATGAAAGCAGCTATTATAGTAGCTAAAACTATGGCCGCTATCGCTAGGCCTTGTGCGCTAAAACGCTCGGTTAATGGACCGAATAAATTTTCTTGAATAAAAGTATTCACTGTACTATACTCAACGAGATAAGTAATGAAAAATACAGCGATTAGAGTTACTAAATCAAAAGCCCGCTCGGCTATCATGGTACCAGCTAGTTTGTCAGCAGGAACTTTCTCATAAACAGATAAGACTCCACAGCGTGCAACTTCACCCATACGGGGTGTTACCAGGTTGACAAGATAGCCTATCATAATACTTAAAAAAGTATTACTTGCTTTCACATTATAACCCATTGGGTCAATGAGCAGTTTCCATCGTAAGGCTCTAAGAAAATGGCTACCCAAGCCACCAATAAAAACTAAGCTTAGCGGCCAAAGCTTTACCGTTTTTATATGGGCCAACATTTTTTCATAAGGGATTCCTCGGCTGGCTAGCCACAAAAACAAAATGGCAATCGCTAAAAAAATAACGTATTGAATGATTTTTTTCCAGCTAAGTTTTACTTGCATTTGTACTTAGCTTAAATGATTCTTTTCATTTGGAAAAATAACGGTCGGTTCAAATTTTCGCGCCTCGGCTTCTTCCATAAATCCATACGCAATGATGATAACTGTGTCGCCCACTTCTACCTTTCGAGCGGCAGGGCCATTTAGGCAAATTACACCACTACCTCGTTTTCCTGGAATAATATAAGTTTCCAAGCGTTCACCATTATTTACATTTACAATTTGTACCCGCTGATTGACAAACATATCTGCCGCATCTATCAAGTCTTCGTCTATAGTAATCGAACCTACATAATTTAGATTGGCTTCGGTAACGGCTACACGGTGTATTTTGGATTTAAAAGTTTCTACAAGCATAATATTATAAATTCAAAGATAAGTAAAGTAATACTACAGAAATTAAATTGCAATGTTATCAATCAGTCTGACATCCTCTAAAAAAGCAGCACCGATTAATCGCATTGGACTTTCTTTTGAAAAATCATCTATTACTTCTAAAGTACTTGCATTACACAAGGCAATATATTCAGGTGTAAAACCTACTGCTGACATTTTCGCCTCAGCTTTTTCTTTTAATGCTGCAAAGGGTTCTTTTGTTTGATTATCACGAATGAAGCACAATGATTGATGAAATACAGCTGCATTTACTTTGCCCTTTTCGCTCAATCTAGTATTTCTCGAACTCATGGCTAAGCCGCTTTCTTTTCGCAAAGTTGCGCAGGGTACCAGTTGGGTTTTATGACTTTTAATCTCGATTAGTTTTTGAACTACGGCAATTTGCTGAAAATCTTTTTCCCCCATATAAATGTGATCTGGCTCTATCAGGCGAAGCAAAACGTCGATAATATGACAAACGCCCTGAAAATGCCCTGGACGGTGCTCACCTTCTAGCACATCGTCCAAGCTGCCAATTTCGTAATGAGGAATATGATCAGTACCCTCTGGGTAGATTTGTTGCACGTTTGGTGCAAAAACTGCGTCTATTTTCAAATTAGAAAGCAAGGCCAAATCGGCGTCTAACACTTTTGGGTAAGAGTTATAATCACCGATTTCGTTAAATTGGGTGGGGTTTACAAAAATGCTGCATAGCACAATGTCATTTTTTTCTTGGGCCCTTTCAAGTAAGGATAGGTGGCCCTTATGGAGTGCTCCCATTGTTGGCACAAAGCCTACGCTTTTTCTTTGGGCTTTGGCTTTTAAAAAATCATGCAATTCTTGCGTCGTGCGAAGTGTAGTCATAGTCTGAATGTGAAATGTAAGTGAATCAGGCTGTGAAAGTCTTATATTTTTCGTAATTTCGCAAATCTTATTTTGCTTCACTAATTTTAATTTCGAATGACCCCACAACAAAAGAAAAAGATATTATATATATCACATGAGTTTAATCCGTACAACATAGAAACGGATATGGCGGAAGCCTTAAATGAACTGGCCGTGCTTTCTAATAAGGAAGGGTACGAAGTCCGTTGTATCATGCCTCGATTTGGCACAATCAACGAAAGAAGACACAAACTGCACGAGGTAGTACGTTTGTCGGGTATCAATATTCATGTTGATAAAGAAGACTATCCTTTGATTATCAAAGTGGCTTCATTACCTAATGCACGTTTGCAGATGTACTTCATGGATAATGAGGATATGTTTAAACGAAAGCAGGTTTTTCATGATGAAGAGGAAAACTTTTTTGATGACAATGCTGAGCGAACTATTTTCTTTTGCAAAAGTGCTATCGAAACTGTGAAAAAATTTGGCTGGCCTCCAGACATTATTTTTATCCATGGTTGGATGGGAGGCTTAATCCCTGCTTTAATTAAGCATCAGTTTAAAAATGAACCCGTATTTGCTGAATCAACTATTATTTACTCAGTTTCTAAAGAAATGACCAACGAAAGTTTGGGAGAGCGTTTCGGTGAAATGTTATCCAATAGCACTCAGTTGAAAAGCAAAGTGGTATCCTTATTTGAAAAGGGTGGGAATCATGATATGTATCTTGGTGGAGCTAAAAATTCAGATGTAGTTTGTTTTTCGCACCCTGATGTATCAGCAAATCTTACCAAGGCAGTCAAGCCAACAAAAAGCAAGAAAGTGTTAAAATTTAATCCAGAAGAAGAGGATTTAAATACTATCATTGACCTTTACGCTGAAATACTTCCTGAAGAAGAAGAGGAAGACTAAGCATATAATATAAATGATGAATTTGATTGGAGGTAAACTTGGCAAGCGTCTCTTGCTGCAAACTGTACTATTCGGTTCCTTACTATTGGTTGGGATAAGCTCATGCAAGGAAAATACAATTCTGCCGCCGGATTTAGTTCCTGCGGTTGATGGTATTAATACGTTTCAGGAGGATACGTTTACTGTGATTACAACAACGGTTTATAAGGATAGCTTATTGACCGGTGGAAAGTTGAACGGAGTAGACCGAGGAGCTGATGCAGAATATGCACAAGCGATTGGGACTATTTCTTCTGGTGCAAATGGAGATGAAGTTTTTGGTAAAACGGTGGCATCCGTCTATATACAAGTTCGGCCACCTTCTCCAAGTTTCACATTTTCTGGCACTAATCAAGTTTTTGACTCAGTAGTTTTGGCCACCAACTATATTAGAGCTTACGGAGATACGTCGTCAAATTCACAACAGCAGCGTTTTGATCTTTTCCAATCTTCGGATAATAAAGATCTGTCCAATGCTTTTTATGAAACGGAAACTGCTAATTTGAATGGTAGTGCCATAGCATCTACCCTAGTAAATTTTAATACGCTCCCGACTGATTCTCCTGTGATTAATGGCGTTACACTTCGTCCACAGATTCGGTTTAATTTACAAGGAACGAGTTTTCAAAATGATTTGGTCAGTCAAACTCCTAGCACTGCTTTTTTAGATTACGAAACATTTTTAAATTGGCTCGGCGGTTTTTACATCACACCCGATGAAAGCATTGGCAATACATTAGGCTATTTTGATACTGATAATACTAGTCTGTACGTTTACTATCGGTTTGTAAATGCTCAGAATGATCCAGATACAGCTGTTGTAGTATTTCCTTTTGATCCTGCATTTTGCGTGCGCTATAATAGTATTACAAGAGATTATCAAGGAACACCCTCTGACAACTTTATTGAAACAGGAGCTGTTGCCGGCGATTCGCTCATTTTTATTCAAGGTGAGCCAGGTCTTGCTGGATTAATTTCGTTTCCTCAAATAGGGAAGTTTCCCAATGCCATAATTAATAAGGCTGAACTGACTTTAACGGTAGTATCGCCCTATACGAACTTTTTAGATACCGCTAGTTACACTATGCCCAATCAATTACAAATTGTATATGTAAACGAATTTGGAGAGGATGAGGTACTGGAAGATTATATTCGTTTGGGCGCGCGCAGAGTCGGCGGCTTGAGAAACTGGGCAACCCTGAATGGGTCGCAAAGAATTCAATATAAATTTAATATTTCGCATACGATTCAAGAAGCGGTGACTACGCAAAACAGCAATTTTAAACTAAAGCTTTCCGGAGCAAGAAGTAATTTTCCTGCTCAAAATCGTGTGGTGATAAGAGGTAGTGGAACTTCGGTTCAATTGGAAAAACCAAATTTAAATATTATTTTCACTAAAATTCAATAATAAGATATGTGCGGTATAGTAGGTTATATAGGCCCTAAAGAGGCGTACCCAATTTTGATTAAAGGACTCAAACGTTTGGAGTACAGGGGATACGATAGTGCTGGAGTTGCTTTGTTGAATGGTGAATTAACCATTCTTAAGAAAGAGGGAAAAGTCTCTGATTTGGAAATGCATGCTGAAGGGAAAAACAAGACCGGAACAGTTGGAATAGGCCATACTCGATGGGCGACTCATGGTGTCCCTTCTGATCTAAACGCACACCCACATGTTTCCAATTCGGCAGAATTGGCCATCATTCATAATGGGATTATAGAAAATTATGCTTCTCTCAAAACAGAGTTAATCAAAAGAGGTTACACTTTTAAAAGTGATACGGACACAGAAGTTTTGATGAATCTGATTGAGGATATTAAAAAAGAGGAAAAAGTTGATATTGAGGAGGCACTTCGAATTGCTTTAAACGAAGTGGTTGGTGCATACGCTATCGTAGTAATTGATAAGGCGAATCCTGACAAAATAATTGCGGCAAGAAAAGGAAGCCCGTTAGTTATAGGCATTGGCGAGAAAGAGTTCTATGTAGCCAGTGATGCTTCACCGATTGTTGAATTTACCAAAGAGGTCGTTTATCTGAATGACGAAGAATTTGCGGTATTGTATAGGAATGGTGAAATGGACATTAAGGATTTGGGGAACATAAAAAAAACACCCTATATCCAAAAGTTAGAAATGGATCTAGAAACCATTGAAAAAGGCGGATATGATACATTCATGCTTAAAGAAATTTATGAGCAGCCTAAAGTAATCGGCGATGCGCTTCGCGGTAGAATGAATGCTAAAGAAGGCTGGATTAAGCTAGGGGGGGTTAGTGAGTTTGCTACAAGATTAAATAATGCAGAGCGTCTTATCATAGGTGCATGTGGAACAAGTTGGCATTCTGGATTAATTGCAGAGTACGTTATTGAAGAATTGGCACGTGTACCTGTTGAAGTAGAATATGCCTCTGAGTTTAGATACAGAAACCCAATTGTAAATTCTAAAGATGTAATGATTGCAATATCGCAATCCGGTGAAACGGCAGATACTTTAGCAGCGATAGAAATTGCTAAAGAACGTCAAGCTCTCATCTATGGAATTTGTAACGTCATTGGTTCATCTATTTCAAGGGTTTCTCATGCAGGGTCTTATACACATGCTGGTCCTGAAATAGGAGTTGCTTCTACAAAAGCGTTTAGTACTCAGGTCGCTATTTTGATGCTTATGGCATTACAATTGGCGCAAAAAAAAGGTTCAATATCAGCATCTAGACTTCGTCAAATATTATACGAGTTAGAGGAAATTCCTAAGAAAATTGAGGAAGCCCTTACCTTGGATTCTGAAATAGAAAAAATTGCTGCCAAATATAAAGACGCTGAAAATTTCTTATACCTCGGTCGAGGAATAAACTTTCCTGTGGCACTAGAAGGCGCATTGAAGCTAAAAGAAATTTCTTACATACACGCTGAGGGCTATCCGGCAGCAGAGATGAAGCATGGTCCGATTGCTTTGATTGATGAAAATATGCCTGTACTGTTTATTGCCACCAATAAAAGTGCTCATGAAAAAATAGTATCCAACATCCAAGAAGTAAAAGCCCGAAAAGGAAAAGTAATTGCAGTAATTAATCATGCTGACGAGGTTATTGAAGGCTTAGCAGACGATGTTATACGCGTACCAGAAACGGAAGAGTTATTGTCTCCCTTAGTTTCTATTGTGCCCTTACAGCTACTGTCTTATCACATTGCTCTAATGCGCGGTTGTAATGTAGATCAGCCTCGCAATTTGGCTAAGAGTGTTACTGTAGAGTAGTCTTAAGCATCCCAAATTACTTCTGTCCCATTATTTTTTTGAAGGACATATCTTGATAGTACAAACAGGTAATCTGAGAGCCTGTTCAAATATTGAACAATACGTTGATCAATATCTTCTTCGGAAGAAAGTGCCACAGAAATCCGTTCCGCACGGCGACAAACGCAGCGGGCGATGTGAATTTTAGATGCGCTGGCATCCCCACCAGGCAATACAAAATTGGTAAGAGCAGGCAAGGTCTCTTCCATAATGTCAATTCGTTCTTCTAAAAATTTTATTTGTCCATCTTCAAGATCTGGGAGACTCATTTTTACTTCCTTCGAGGGCGTAGTGGCTAAGTGAGAACCTATTGTAAAAAGGTAGTTTTGAATTTTATATAGTTCTTTTTCAAATTCCGTTTGTACCGAATCACGAATTTGACCTATCCAAGAATTAAGCTCGTCAACTGTGCCATAAGCTTCTATACGAATATGATGTTTTGGAACTCGTGTGCCACCTAATAGGGCTGTTTCTCCTTTGTCACCTGTCTTCGTATAAATTTTGAATGCCATGGGCGCAAATGTAAATAATAATCAGCCAAAATCTTTGTGCGAAAATGCAGAGGATCGAAAATTATTAACTGCATTTTAAATTAGCGACTCTTCTGATTCTGTTGAAACATTTTTTTTAATAGTAAGAACGCCTTCTTCTTGTACCTTGACAGATTTTTCTGTTGTTTCTGAACTTTCAATGACTCCGTCGCGGAGTCGAATGATTCGTTTTGCTTTTTCGGCTATATCTTCTTCGTGAGTCACTAGAATAATTGTATTCCCTTTTTGATTGAGAGATTCAAAAATATTCATAATTTCATGAGAAGTTGTAGTGTCCAAGTTGCCCGTAGGTTCGTCAGCTAAAATAATAGAAGGACTGTTCACCAGTGCTCGTGCTATGGCAACTCGTTGCGACTGACCACCCGATAGTTCATTGGGTTTGTGATGTGCTCGGTCTGCTAACTCAACCATAGCCAGTTTTTCTTTAGCAATTTCCAAACGTTTGTTTTTATCCAAGCCGGCGTAAACAAGCGGTAAGGCCACATTCTCTAAAGCAGACAGTCGAGGTAGTAGGTTAAATTGCTGAAATACAAAACCAATTTCTTTGCTCCGAATAGAAGCAAGCGTTTTCTCGGCCAGTGTACTTATGTTTTTATCGTTCAAAAAGTATTCACCAGCGGTAGCAGTATCCAAGCAACCGATGATATTCATTAAAGTAGATTTTCCTGAACCAGAGGGCCCCATTAGCGCTACATATTCACCAGATTGAATCGATAAAGTAATACCTTTTAAAACATGGATACTCTGCTTATCTAAGTAATAATCTTTAATTAAATTCTGTATTGTAATTACCTCATTCATCCTAAAAAACCTAATCCAAAATTACTACATTTGTGAGTATGCAATTGGCAATTACGGAATATTTCTCTGGCTTTACTTTTATCCAAGTCATTGACTTGTTACTTGTTTTTCTTCTGGTATTTCAATTATACCGTTCTGTAAAAGGAAGTATTGCTTTTAATATTTTTATTGGTGCACTCATAATTTATTTATTGTGGCGATTAGTGGCTTGGTTAGAAATGCCATTGATGAGTGAAATCGTCAATCGATTGGTGAGTATTGGATTGATTGGATTGATTGTTTTATTTCAGCCAGAATTACGGAAGTTTTTAATCAATTTAGGTCGAAGGCCTACGAGTGGTATTTTTAGAAGATTGTTCAAGAAAAGCGGCTTGAAAAAATACATTGCCGAAGAAGAAATTATCAATGAAACTATGGAGGCCATCCATAAGTTTATAAAAGAAAAAGTGGGCGCTACTTTGGTAATTGCTCGTTCAGATAAGTATCAGTTGGACACTAATTCTGGAGTATTAGTAAATGGTCTCGTATCCTCAGAATTATTGAATAGTATTTTCTCAGTAGATAGTCCATTAAAAAATGGGGCTGTGCTTATCGACAATAATCAATTGGTAGCAGCTGGAATTACACTACCGATCAGTGATAGTCAAAAAATGGCTGCGCACAGAGGGTTGCGACATCGCGCTGCATTAGGAGCTGCGGAAAATGGTGAGGTTATCGCCATTGTCATATCTCAAGAGACGCAAGAGGTGTCAGTAGCCTTAGACAAAGTATTGATGGAATCTTTAAATTTGGAAGAAGTTAAAAAGCTGATGTATGAAGCTTTAGTTGGATAGCACACCGCACTACTTCTTCTACATAAAAAAAGCTCCTAAGTAGGAGCTTTGTTTCTATTGATTTTTATCGTTTTTTTAATTCATCTCGTATCTCGGCCGCTTTAATGTAGTCCTCATTTTCAATGGCCTCATTTAAGAGCTCATTTAATTCTTCTGGACTCATTTCACTCAAGCCAGAAGTAGAAGAAGTGGAGGTTGATTGCGCAGCAACTGGTTCGTAGTTGGCTTCCTCTTCGGATTCTTTATTTTTATCTACATAGCCAGCATTACTGAGTATGCTTTCATAAGTAAAAATAGGAGAGTTGAAACGGCTAGCCATAGCCAAGGCATCAGAAGTTCGTGAATCAATTTCTTTGGTACCTTCCGGGGAGTTACAAACTAATTTTGAATAAAAGATACCCTCTTTTAATTTATAAATAATGACCTCTTTTAATTCAATAGAAAACGTATCCATTAAATCTTTCATCATGTCGTGAGTAAGTGGTCGAGTATTTTTTACATTTTCTAAAGATACAGCAATCGCTTGTGCTTCAGAATGACCTATAATGATAGGGATGCGTCGAACGCCTTCCGTTTCACCGATAACAACGGCATAGGAGTGAGAGCCACTAATGCTATTGGTTAGGGCAACAATCTCTACTTCTATTTTATAACCACTCATCTCTTTTATTAAAAATTAATTTGATTGTGCTGCGGTAAACTCTTTTAAGGCCGCAGTCAATTTAGGAACAACTTCAAAAGCGTCACCTACAATTCCGTAGTCCGCAGCCTTAAAGAAGGGAGCTTCAGGATCAGTATTAATTACTACGATTGTTTTAGAACTGTTTACGCCTGCTAAATGTTGTATAGCGCCACTAATACCAACTGCAATATACAAATTAGGACGAATCGTACCTCCTGTTTGACCAACGTGCTCGTGATGTGGACGCCAGTCACTATCGGCTACGGGACGGCTACATGCCAAGGTTGCCCCAATAGAATCTGCCAATTCTTCTAAGATTCCCCAGTTTTCTGGTCCTTTTAAACCACGGCCACCACTGACTACTAATTCTGCTTCGCCCAAGGGCACCGTGTCGCCACTAGCCACTTGTGCACTTTGATTGGTGATAGAGTTATCATTAATTGCGACATCAAAACTTTCTAATGTTCCCGCTTTCTGATTTTCTACTACTCCAACAGCGTTTGGTGTAAGACTGATGATTTTTTTATCTGTATTAATCTTAATGTGAGCAAAAGCTTTTCCGCTAAAAACACTTTTTTTAATAGAACCATCTTCCGCAGGCAATGCAATGGCACCACTTACCATACCAGCTTTTAACCGCACAGAAAGGCGAGGAGCAATACCACGGGCCGTTACATTATCACTAAAGATAATTGTATTCGCACCACTTTCTTCTGCTGCTTTAGCGATGGCATCGGTATAATTTTTACTATTAAAATCATTTAATTCAGCCATGCCAGCTTGATAGATTTTATCTGCGCCGTAGGTTGCTAATTGAGTAGGATTATCGGCTGCGCCTAGAACGACTGCCGCACATTCTGTACCCTGCTTGGCAGCCAATTGAGCTCCGTAGCTTATTGCTTCAAAGGTAGCTTTCTTAAAATTTCCGTTTTGTTGTTCTGCAAATACTAATACCATATTTATATTTTTTGTTCCCACCATAGAGTGTGAGATATAAGGGAGAATTCCCTAAATTACTTTTGCTTCGTTATGTAATAAATCTACTAATTCTTGTACGTTTTCGGCGTCAATTAGTTTTACGCCACCTTTGGCCGGAGGCAGTTCATATGAAACTGTTTCCGTAAGGTTTTCAGCTGTTGAAGGTTCTACCACGTTTAAAGGCTTCGTCCGCGCAGCCATAATGCCGCGCATATTAGGAATTCGCGCTTCGGCCATTCCTTTCTGACATGAAATTACTGCTGGTGTAGCTACTGTGAGTATTTCCTTACCGCCATCGATTTCTCGTTCTAAATTTAATGCTCCTCCTTCTATAGCAAGCTTGGTTGCATTGGGTACAAATTGTGCATCCAAATGCTCGGCTATCATTGCTGGTACACTACCGTTGTTATAGTCGATACTTTCTTTACCCGCCAATACTAAGTCGTAGCTATTTTCCTTTGCATAATTAGCTATTTGAGTTGCTGTATTAAAAGTATCAGCACCCTCTGCGTTTACGCGCACTGCTTGGTCACCGCCCAAGGCTAAGGCTTTACGCATGATTGGCTCCACGTCCGCACCGCCCACAGAAATTAAATTCACTTCTGTAGCAGCACCACTTTCTTTTAATTCCAATGCTCTTACTAAGGCATACCATTCGTCGTATGGGTTTATAATCCATTGCACTCCCTCTTCTACAAACTTAGTATTGTTGTCGCTAAACTGTACTTTTGTTGTAGTATCTGGAGTCTTAGTTATACAAACTAATATCTTCATTTTTAAAATTTAGAATGCAAATATAAGGGATGAATAATCAAGAAATAAATAATGCAGCCGAAAGTAGAATGGAGAAGCTGAAGACTATGTTGTTGCAACAGCCGATTGACTGTTTTTTACTCCATGCTATGGGACTAGAGCATATAAAAATGCGCGATGCTGAGCAAGCCATTGCCTGTTTTGAAAAGGTGCTGGAAATAGACGAAAACTACGTAGGAACTTACTATCACCTAGGACTCGCATTGGCCAATGCCGGAAAAGACTCTAAAGCTGTTTTTGACAAAGGAATCAAAGTATCGCAAGAGCTAAAAGACAAACATGCCGAAAGCGAATTGCGCATGGCTTATGATGAAATTTTTGATGAGGAGTGGGAGTAGTATGAAAGATATCATTTCGAATTTTATTCAAGGTCATAGTTCTTTTGCAAGACAACACTTAATAGGAGTTAGTGGAGGTGCCGACAGCATGGTACTTTTGGCAATCCTACATAAGTTAGGTATCCAAACTATCGCTGTCCATTTCAACTTCATTCTACGCGGTGAAGAAGCCAGCAAAGACCAAAAACTTGTAGAAGATTACTGCCAACAAAACAACATTCCTTGCTTTATAAAAAAAGAAAATGCACAAGAATACGCGGATAAAAACAAACTAAGTATTCAAGAAGCTGCCAGAGACATGCGCTATGCTTTTTTTAGAGAAGTAATGGCGAAAGAAGGAGCAACAAAGATTATTACAGCTCACCATGCGGACGACCAAGTAGAAACAGTTTTAATTAACTTGTTGCGTGCAAGCGGTATCAAAGGCTTAGCAGGAATGCCCGTGGCGGAGAATGATATTTTGCGCCCCTTGATATCAGTTTCTAAAGAAGAAATTTACCATTACGCGGAAGAAAATGATATTCCTTATCGAGAAGATGCATCGAACGCCTCGAATAAATATCAGCGTAATTTTTTGCGCAATGAAATGATTCCTCAATTGGAAAAACGCTTCCCCAATGCAAAAGAAAATATTTTACAATCAGCCAATTATTTAAGTGAAGTGGCTGTAATATATGAAAAACAAATAGAGCAAATTAAAAAGAAATTAGTAGAAGAAACTGGTAAGGGAAGTTGGCGATTGCCAATCAGAAAGCTAAAGCATTATGAGTCGCGCGACACGGTTTTGTTCGAGTGTTTTAAAGACTTTGGAATTACTCGCACACAATTGCCCGAGCTTTTAAAATTGTTGGAGGCAGAAAATGGTGCTCGATTAGAGCTGGAAGAATACACCATTTTTAAAGACAGAAATTTTCTATTATTACAGTCTCATCAAACCAAAGAAATCAAAGAAGTATTTATAGAATCGCACAAGGGCCATGCGCAATTAGCACAGGGAAAATTATCTTGGGAGTTGATAAAGGAGCCTATCGTTTCTGTAAAATTTGATAAAAATATTGCCACACTCGATGCGAAAGATATTGTCTTGCCTTTCAAAGTAAGAGCACCCAGAGCGGGTGATTATTTCTATCCGTTAGGAATGAAAAAAAAGAAAAAACTCAGTCGATATTTTATCGATAATAAGTTTTCTCCTTTGGACAAACATGATGCCTTGGTATTAGAAATGGTTCCAAAACAAGATGCAGGGAAGAAGCGAATTTTATGGCTAATCGGCGAGCGAATTGATAATCGTTTTAAGATAGCAGGTCGTACAAAAAGCTATTATAAGTTTATCTTTGAGCCGAACAAGACATGAATCATACTGAAGCATTAAATAGAATTCGGAAAATAGCAAATGATAGAGAGCGCATAGATGCTATGCTGTCTTATGTATTTGAAATTAGAAAATATGACGCTGATATGGCTTTGCAACTTTGCGAAGAAATAATGACCTCGGCGGAGGATACTAATTATTCAGAAGCGAAAGGTCGCGCATTAAATCATCAGGGTTATTGCCATGCCATTCGTGCAGATTATGAGCAAGGCTTAGAAGTATTGGACGAAGCCTGGGAGCTTGCAAAAGAAGCAAATAGCCCTGCACTACAAGCTAGGATATATAAAAATTATGGTTCAATTAAACGTGAATTGGGTCTGCTTTCTGAAGCGCTTACTTATTACGAATATGCGCTTAGTTTAAATGAAACCTTGGGCGAAGAGATGGAAAAAGCAAATGTGCTTTTGCAGATTTCTAACCTACATTTAGATTTATACGAGTATAAAAATGCTTTAGAATATGCTCAAATGGCCTTGCCACTGCTGGAAAATCATGATGATCAAAATAGAATCGCCGAGGCGTATTTTACTCTAGGAAATATTTACTTTAAACAAGAGAAATTTGGCAGTGCGTACAAATCATTTAATAAGGTAAAAGAACTCACAGACGAGCACTCTCGTGGCTATATGTTTGCCGAGATAGGGAGCGGAAAAGTTGCGTACCGTACCAATAAAAAAGAACTAGCCTTCGAACGATTGCAAGAAGGTTTGCGTTTGGCTTTAAAGCATGATAATACAGAGGCTTTTATTTCTACTAACTTTTATTTAGGTCGTGTTTTATGTGAAACAGGTGAGTGCGAAAAGGCAATGGTTCACATTCAAACAGCTTTAAATTCTGCTAAACAGCACTCTCGGCGACACGATGTAATGAGCATTCATGGTGTGTTGGCCGAGCTGTATGAAAAGTTGGATGATTTGCCAAATGCTTATTTGCATCTTAAAAATTACGAGAAACTTAAAGAGGAAATTTTTCAAGAGAATACGATTAATAAATTACGTCACTTACAAACCAAACAAGAAATACAATTAGCAACAAAGGAAAAAGAAGTAGCTGAAAAAACGGCAACGCTCAAGCAACAGTTTATTGCCAATATGAGTCATGAAATTCGCACGCCTATGAATGCAATTGTAGGAATGAGCCGAATATTGTGGGAGAAAAATCCTAGAGACGACCAAAAGAAATATTTAAGTGCTATCCGGCAAAGTGCTGATAATTTATTAGTAATTATCAATGATATTTTAGACTTTTCCAAAATAGAAGCTGGTAAAGTGCGAATTGAAAAAATTGATTTTTCATTGAAAGATTGCTTGAAAAATGTAGTGAATATTTTAAGAGTAAAGGCACATGAAAAAAACTTGAAGCTTTGGTTTGATATGCAAGACAATGTGCCTCAAACGGTTACTGGAGACCCAACCCGTCTTACCCAAATATTGATTAACCTCGTGGGTAACGCTATTAAATTTACCGAAAAAGGCAGCATAGACATTTTATTAATGTTAGATAAAATCGAGAATGAAAAACACTTCGTTCATTTTCAAGTAATTGATTCTGGTATTGGAATCTCGGAAGATTATGTGAATAAAATTTTTGAGAGTTTCTCGCAGGCTGGTACCGATCTCGCTCGTAAGTATGGTGGAACTGGTTTAGGACTCACAATTTCTAAAGAATTGGTAGAGCTTATGAACGGTACTATTGGAGTAAAAAGCGTGCTGGGCGAAGGAACTACTTTCGAGTTCTGTATACCGTTTAACGTGCCCAAACAAGTGAATCTTGAAGAGAATGATGGTCTATTTGAATTGACCGAAAATGAATTGCTGTGTTTAAATAATATAACAGTTTTGCTGGCTGAGGACAATACGTTTAATAGAATTTTAGCTGAAGATGTTCTACTAGACATGGCTCCCAATATGAAAATCGTAGCTGCGGAAAACGGAGTAGAGGTACTGGAAGTTTTGGAGGTAGAAAACGTAGATATAATACTTATGGATATTCAAATGCCAGTAAAGAACGGAGTGGATGCCACCAAAGAAATTAGAGCGAAGAACAAACAACTTCCTATATTGGCTATGACGGCAAATGTAATGCAGGATAATATAGAGCATTATCTTTCTATTGGCATGAACGACCATATTCCCAAGCCATTCGATAAGCAAGATTTATTCAAAAAAATGTTGCGTGTTTTAGATCAAGATAAAATATTGAATTCTGCTTTAAACCATGTTCCTAAACAGGAAGCTCAAAAAGAAACTTTGATTGAAACTGTATTTTCTGAGCCTTTGATCGATGATACGTTTCTATATTCTTTTACAGGTGGGCAACCAGAGAAATTGAAAAAATATCTAGAGCTGTTTAAAGAAAATGCTCCAATGATGATGAAAAAAATAAAGTTGGGTATTCACAATGAAGAGTACGAAGAAATTAAAATTGGTGCTCATTCTTTAAAGTCTCAATTACGATATTTTGGTGTAAGTGAAGATCATTCTGGCGTGTTAGCTTTAGAGCAAATGGGAACCCAAAAAGCGAGCTTTGAAGAAATTAGTAAACAATTTGAACGCTTACAAATTGTTTTTAAACAAACACTAATCGAGGTGCAAGAGCGGATTGAATCTTTGAATTAAAAGAGGGTTAATTTTAATCAAACCAGTTGCCCAAAAAAGCTTAAGTATACACTCCTTACTATTCTCCTTTAAATTCAGGCTTTCTTTTTTCTAAGAAAGCATTTACTCCTTCTTGATAATCAAACGTTTTACCTGCTTCGGTTTGAACTTCCTTTTCACGTAGAAGTTGTTGTTCTAAATTATTGGTCCAACTTTCGTTCAATAGTCGTTTTGTCAGCCCTAGTCCTTTGGTAGGCATTGACGCTAGTTTCTCAGCAAGCTGTGTACTCTTTTTCTCAAACTCATCTACCGGGAAAACTTTATAAATCATACCAAGTTCTTCTGCTTCAGAAGCCGAAACTTTATCGCCAAGCATCATGAAAGCAGTTGCTTTTTGCATACCGATGAGTCGTGGTAAGAAAAATGTGCCGGCACTATCAGGAATTAGTCCAATTTTACTAAAAGCTTGGATGAAGCTGACATTTTCATGAGCTACCACAATATCGCAGGCTAGTGCTATATTGGCGCCAGCACCTGCGGCAACACCATTTACCGCACAAACTACAGGCTTTTCAATATTTCTAATTTTTTGAATGATAGGATTGTAATGTTTTTCCACAATGTCGGATAGCTCGATGCCATTATCGTCAATGGCTTCTGCTAAGTCTTGTCCTGCGCAAAACGCTTTACCCACACCGGTAAGTAAAATTGCTCTAACTTCTTTGTTTTCAGCACATTCGTCTAACTTTTTTTGAAGCAAAAAGGCCATCTCTTGGTTGAAAGAATTAAATTTATCAGGCCGATTTAGGCTGATTTTTGCAACTCTATTTTCAATTTTACCCAGTATTGTGCTCATTCCTTAAATTTTATGCAAAAAAAACCAAATTTTACCCAACATTCAAAACAAATTTTCCGTCTTGTATAAAAGTAGGACCTAAAATGAGGGATTCTCTTGAATTCTACTTAATTTTAGGACTTGTTTGAAAAATAGAAATTTACTATGAAAAACATTTTAAAAACGTTACTAGTTATATCAATTCTTAGCCTCTTTGGCTCAACGGACGCACAAGCTTCGCACATTGCTGCAGGTGATATGTACTATGAGCATTTAGGAGGATTAGATTACAGAATTCATCTAATTCTATACAGAGATTGTAACGGGGTTGGGCTAGGGTCTACGCAATTCGGTATAGCCTTGGATAGTGGTTGTAATTTAACTCAGCAAACTTTGGCTTTCGATACAACCGGTGTAGGAGATCCTTTAAATGGTCAAGTGCGTCATGGTTTATGCCCCAATCAAGTGGCCAACTTTACGTGCCAAAACCCACCTCCTAATTTTACAATTTATCAGTATTGGCACTATATCGCAGATGTGACTTTACCTGGTCAATGCGCGAATTGGAAATTTTATTGGCAGAGCTGTTGCCGAAATGGATCGATTGTCAACTTGCAGGGACCTGGCGGAACTGGTACAAGAATTTTTGCCACATTGGATAATACCGTTCGTTCTAATAATTCAGTTGTGCTGACGGCGGATCCAATACCTTATATTTGCATTAATCAGGCGTTTCAGTATTTAAACAGCCCGATCGATCCAGATTTGGATTCAATTGTTTTTGAAACGGCTGCCGGTTCGGATAATACTGGGGGTTATACTGAATTGCCTGTAATTTACAGTCCAGCGCCAATTGCTTACACAGCCAATACGCCAATCGCTACAACACCTTTAACACCAGCACAATATAGTGTTGATCCCAATACAGGAACGGTTTCTTTTACACCGACCGGATTAGGACAATTCGTTTTGGCGTTTAATGCAACGGAATATGACTTTGTAACCAAACAAAAAATTGGATCGGTTCGCCGTGACGTTCAGGTCGCTGTTGTAGGTTGTACTACAGCCCCGCCCGATATTGTACCCGACTCAAATGCCGGTGGAATAGCGGCCTTGGTTCATAACTTGGTAGGTGCTATCGATTTGAGTACCCCAAGTTCTATCGTTTTAGGAATATGTCCTGGAGAGACGATGAGTTTTGATGTAATTGGCGAGGGCGATACTTTAAATAATTTGGTAAAAACGAATGCGAATAACGCCATTTCAGCTATCGGTTCAAGTTATACTTCTAATCCAATTGGAGGAGGAAATCCTGTAACGGGTTCTTTTTCCTGGACACCGAATGCTACGCAAATTGGAGACCACGTTGTAAACATATTTTTTACTGATTCTACATGTTCTGCTGGACAACCAATTATCTTAAATTCAAAAGTAACTGTACTTATTAAAGTACTAAGGGGCGTGAGTGCAGGACCTGATTTACCAATTTGTGCAGAAGGAGATTCACTTTTACTTCCTGCTTTAGGTCCTGAGGATATAACGCAGTGGACGTGGACAGAATTGGGAAATACAGGTAATCCTAATGGTATGAGTAATCCAAATATTCAAAATCCTTTTGTGCGCCCTAGCCGAACTACGACTTATATAGTGAATACGAATGGTCAGACGGCTTGTAAAAATGTTGATACGATTACTGTATTTATTGATACGAGTGTAACCGTGGAAGCTTCAGCTTCGCCGAATGTTTTGTGTGAGCCGGGGCAGGTTTCTTTAGATGCTACTCCCGACGGGCCACCACCTGCTTACGACTGTGGTGTGGAAGGTGTCGGTTGTGCAGCACCTAGTATGTTAGCAGGTTTTGGCACTAGTCCTACTTCTACTTCAGGAGTTACTCCTTTCTTAGGTGGTTCTAATGGTCAGCGCACGCAGATGATATTTACGCAAGCCGAACTTGCAGCCGCAGGTTGGGTAGGTCCTCGTAGAATTGATTCGTTAAGTTTTGATATTACGAATAAAAACACCTTTGGGGCCTTTAATATGCAAATTAGAATGGGCTGTACGTTTGTTACCGATATTAGTAGTTTTATACCTGGTGTTTTGGTTAAAAAAGTATATGAGAATACAAGCTATCAAACAACTGCTGGAACCAATACATTTAGATTTCAAAATCCGTACGTTTGGGATGGTCTAAGTAATATAGTAGTTGACGTTTGTTTTTACAATTTAAATCCAATAGGTGTAGACGAAGTAGCTTCTTCGACAACTGCACCTAATAATCAATATATAAGTGCGACATCAGCCTTTGGCGGTTGTCAAATTCCAGAAGTAGCAGGAACATCTGCCTTTACGATATCTCAGAGTCGTCCTAATATTGAGTTTTACGCTTGTACCCTACCACCAACTGCTTGGCAGTATCGTTGGTCAGGGCCTTACTTATTTGATTCTACTGTTAAAACTCCGCTTGCTTATGTAAATGATAATCCAAGTAAATATGTAGTCTTTACCCGTGGAGGGAATGGATGTTTAGTTTGGGATACGGTCGAGGTAACTCTTTCGAATCATGATGTATTAGTATCCCCGACTAATCAAACCTTATGTTTGAACGACCGTGTACGACCGATAGCTACAGGAGTAGGGAATCAGGATGGTCAGCGTTTCCGTTGGTATGTAGGAGCGAATGCGTCATTGAATGATTTGAGTTGTACGGATTGTGCGACACCGGAAATCACAGCGAATAGAGTGGGTATAAATGTTTATAATGTAGAGCGAACGGATCAATTCGGTTGTATTGATACTGCCACAATCACGCTAGAAGTTCTACCTCTTCCTACCGTAGTAATAACAAATGGAGATACAGCAGTAGTTCGCTTTGGCGAGTCCTTACAGTTATTGGCAGAAGGTTCACTTCGATACTCATGGACACCGAGTTGGGGCATGAATAATCCAAATATTTCCTCACCGGTGATTAAGCCGACTGAAACAGATTTGTATACAGTCAATGGTTTGGACGAGAATGGCTGTGGTAATAGTGATAAGATTTATATTATAGTAGATTACTCTCGTAATTTATTTATACCAACGGCCTTCTCACCGAATGGAGACGGGAATAATGATCGATTTAGAATTGCCAATTTTGGAGCACAGCGTGTATCCGAGTTTAGAGTTTATAATCGTTGGGGTCAAGAGGTATTCAATGCGAAGGACAATCGTGGTTGGGATGGTACTTACCTTGGCGAAGATCAAGGAAATGGTACGTATCACTACATAATTAAGGCCGCCTTTGCGGATGGTGAAGTTCAGACATTTAAGGGAGATGTGGTCTTGGTGCGATAAGATTCAGGATAAAAACAATTCAAATCCCCGTGCGTTAGCACGGGGATTTTTTTTATGAGCTAAAGGACGAAATTGGCTTTACGAGTCATATTTTAGTGAGGATTCATCATCTACTTTTTATTATATATTGGTATTGCTCTCATTTTTAAAATGTCACCCACAAGATGCCAAGATCACCCAACTATTTTTATAAAAACTTCGTCTTAGAGTAGAGTAGATTAAAAACAAATTAAAATTATGAAATCTTATTTGAAATTATTTTTAGTATTCACTCTTATTATCGGGCTTGCGACAGAATCAAAGGCCTCTCACATAGCTGCTGCTGATATTTATTATGAGCACATGGGTGGTTTAGATTATAGAGTACATTTAATACTTTATGGAGATTGTTCAGGTGCTGGTATTAGCAATCCTTTGAATTGGGGTAATTTGACTATGTTAGATAGTGGATGTGGAAATTCATCTGCATCTTTTCCGTTTGATACAACTGGAGCGAATGATCCAATCAATGGTCAGGCTGTTCATGGCTTATGTCCTCAAGTAGTCACTAATTTTTCTTGTAATAACCCTCCTCCAAACTTTACAATATTTCGTTATTGGCATTTTATAGCTGACGTTAGTTTGCCTTATCAGTGCAGTAAATGGGTCTTCCGTTGGAATTCTGCTGCAAGAAACACAAATGCTACGGTAGGTACTGTGGGTACTTGTGTAAGAGCAACCTTGGATAATACAATTCGGGGAAATAATTCTGTTAAACTAACTGCTGATCCAGTTCCGTATATATGTGTGAATCAGCCATTCCAATATTTAAATAGTCCGATTGATTCTGATTTGGATTCTATTGTGTTTAATGCTACTACGGCAGGGAATGGTACCAATGCTTTTGGTTGTACACCGTGTGCTTATAACAATGCTAATCTACAACCTACCTATCCTATCGCTGTGGCTCCAGCTGCTGCAACGAGTTATGTGGTGGATCCTTCAACGGGTACTGTTGCATTCACACCTACAATGGTAGGATCTTATGTATTAGCGTTTACAGCAACAGAGTATGATCCTATTACAAAATTAGAGGTGGGTAGAGTACAAAGGGATGTACAAGTAAGTGTTGAGAGTTGCACTACATTTCCACCTACCACTCAGAGCGCTCCGCCTTATTCAAACTTAACCGGAGCAATTCAACTGGCTACTACTCCAATTCTTACCTTAGGTATTTGCCCTGGTGAAACAATGAGTTTTCAAGTTACTGCAACGGGTGATACGACAAATAACGTTGTAAAAACCTTTGCGAATAACGCCATTTCAGCTATCGGTTCAAGTTATACTTCTAATCCAATTGGAGGAGGAAATCCTGTGACGGGAACCTTTACGTGGACTCCGACCCCTGCTCAAATAGGCGATCACACATTAATCATGACCTTTGTAGATTCGACTTGTACGAATGGTCAGCCGATTGTATTAAAAAGCTTTACAGTAGTGCTTATTAAAGTATTAAGAGGTGTAACTGCTGGTCCTGATTTGCCAATTTGTGCAGCAGGAGATTCACTTTTACTTCCTGCTTTAGGTCCTGAGGATATAACCCAATGGACGTGGACGGAACTTGGTACTACTGAGATTCCTCATGGTATGAGTAATCCAAATATTCAAAACCCTTTTGTACGCCCTAGCCGAACTACAACTTATATAGTCAATACGAATGGTCAGACGGCTTGTAAAAATGTTGATACGATTACCGTATTTATTGATACGAGTGTAACCGTAGAAGCTTCGGCATCTCCGAATGTTTTGTGTGAGCCGGGGCAGGTTTCTTTAGATGCTACTCCCGACGGGCCACCACCAGTTTACGACTGTGGTGTGGAAGGTGTCGGTTGTGCAGCACCTAGTATGTTAGCAGGTTTTGGCACTAGTCCTACTTCTACTTCAGGAGTTACTCCTTTCTTAGGTGGTTCTAATGGTCAGCGCACGCAGATGATATTTACGCAAGCCGAACTTGCAGCCGCAGGTTGGGTAGGTCCTCGTAGAATTGATTCGTTAAGTTTTGATATTACGAATAAAAACACCTTTGGGGCCTTTAATATGCAAATTAGAATGGGCTGTACGTTTGTTACCGATATTAGTAGTTTTATACCTGGTGTTTTGGTTAAAAAAGTATATGAGAATACAAGCTATCAAACAACTGCTGGAACCAATACATTTAGATTTCAAAATCCGTACGTTTGGGATGGTCTAAGTAATATAGTAGTTGACGTTTGTTTTTACAATTTAAATCCAATAGGTGTAGACGAAGTAGCTTCTTCGACAACTGCACCTAATAATCAATATATAAGTGCGACATCAGCCTTTGGCGGTTGTCAAATTCCAGAAGTAGCAGGAACATCTGCCTTTACGATATCTCAGAGTCGTCCTAATATTGAGTTTTACGCTTGTACCCTACCACCAACTGCTTGGCAGTATCGTTGGTCAGGGCCTTACTTATTTGATTCTACTGTTAAAACTCCGCTTGCTTATGTAAATGATAATCCAAGTAAATATGTAGTCTTTACCCGTGGAGGGAATGGATGTTTAGTTTGGGATACGGTCGAGGTAACTCTTTCGAATCATGATGTATTAGTATCCCCGACTAATCAAACCTTATGTTTGAACGACCGTGTACGACCGATAGCTACAGGAGTAGGGAATCAGGATGGTCAGCGTTTCCGTTGGTATGTAGGAGCGAATGCGTCATTGAATGATTTGAGTTGTACGGATTGTGCGACACCGGAAATCACAGCGAATAGAGTGGGTATAAATGTTTATAATGTAGAGCGAACGGATCAATTCGGTTGTATTGATACTGCCACAATCACGCTAGAAGTTCTACCTCTTCCTACCGTAGTAATAACAAATGGAGATACAGCAGTAGTTCGCTTTGGCGAGTCCTTACAGTTATTGGCAGAAGGTTCACTTCGATACTCATGGACACCGAGTTGGGGCATGAATAATCCAAATATTTCCTCACCGGTGATTAAGCCGACTGAAACAGATTTGTATACAGTCAATGGTTTGGACGAGAATGGCTGTGGTAATAGTGATAAGATTTATATTATAGTAGATTACTCTCGTAATTTATTTATACCAACGGCCTTCTCACCGAATGGAGACGGGAATAATGATCGATTTAGAATTGCCAATTTTGGAGCACAGCGTGTATCCGAGTTTAGAGTTTATAATCGTTGGGGTCAAGAGGTATTCAATGCGAAGGACAATCGTGGTTGGGATGGTACTTACCTTGGCGAAGATCAAGGAAATGGTACGTATCACTACATAATTAAGGCCGCCTTTGCGGATGGTGAAGTTCAGACATTTAAGGGAGATGTGGTCTTGGTGCGATAAGATTCAGGATAAAAACAATTCAAATCCCCGTGCATTAGCACGGGGATTTTTTTTAATTTTACCAATAATGAAAGTAGGAATAATAGGAGCAGGTACTATGGGAGCAGGAATTGCTCAGGTTGCTGCTCAACATGAACATGACACAGTCGTGTATGACTTAGATGAAAACGTGCTATCAAAAGCAAAAGGACGTTTGCAACAAACAATGGAAAAGCTAGTTGCTAAAGGAAAATTTAGTGAGGATGCGGCTACTAATATTCAGAATCGCATTCTTTGGACTTCCGATCTTACTGATTGTAAGGAGGCAGGAATCGTCATAGAAGCTATTGTTGAAAATCTTGATATCAAGCAAAAAGTTTTCAAACAATTAGAAGCCATTGTTTCAAAGGAATGTATTCTAGCCAGTAACACCTCATCGCTTTCGTTAACTTCCATTGCCTCTGCTTGCGATTTGGATACGAGAGTAATAGGAGTTCATTTTTTTAATCCGGCTCCTATTATGAAGTTAGTAGAAGTAGTTCCTGCCCTTCAAACAGATCCTTCCCTTGTTGAAAAAACGAAAAAAATAATTGATTCTTGGGGTAAAATCACCGTAATAGCTAAGGATACGCCTGGTTTTATAGTAAATAAAGTGGCAAGACCTTTTTATAGTGAAGCGATTAAAATGTTGGAGGAAGGTGTGGCGAATGAAAATGAAATTGATACAGTATTGACCCAAAAAGGAGGATTTAGAATGGGACCATTTACACTCACTGATTTAATTGGACATGATGTAAACTATAAAGTAACTGAAACCGTTTGGAAATCTTTTTATTGCGATCCTAGATACAAACCTTCTTTCACACAAAAAAGATTAGTAGAAGCGAACTGGCTTGGCAGAAAAACAGGGCATGGTTTTTACACCTACCCAATAGAAATCAATGAAACGTCTCTCGTATCAATTGCAGAAGATACACAAGACGAAATTTTGAATCGTGTATTGTTTATGCTAATTAACGAAGCGGCAGATACCTTATTTTTGAATATTGCGAGTGCCGCAGACATTGATAAGGCAATGAAGTTTGGAGTAAATTATCCCAAAGGACCATTGGAGTGGGCCGATGAAATTGGAATTAAAAACTGCGTAGAATATTTAGATGACCTTTACGAACATTTTGGCGATGATCGATATCGTTGTTCTTCGCTATTAAGAAAAATGGGAACTAATAATAAAACATTCTTTTAAGTAGATATGATTTTCGAGTACAAAGGAGTTAAGCCTGTCATACATGAAACGGCATTCGTTCATGAATTAGCAGCTGTTACGGGCAATGTGGTAATCGGTAAAAATGTGTATATAGGTCCTAGCGCGGCCATCCGTGGAGACTTCGGTAGAATTGTAATAGAGGATGGATGTAACGTACAAGAAAATTGTACAATTCACATGTTCCCTGGCGTAACCGTAACACTGAAGGAGGACGCCCATATAGGTCATGGGGCAGTAATTCATGGAGCGACAATAGGTAGGAACTGCTTAGTGGGTATGAATGCCGTGATTATGGATAACGTAGTTTTAGAAGACGAATGTATTGTAGGTGCCTTGAGTTTTATTAAAGCAGATACTCATTACAAAACAAGATCCTTGATCGTTGGTAATCCTGCCAGGGTAATTAAAGAGGTTTCTGATGAAATGATGAAATGGAAAACTAAGGGGACTGAAATTTACCAACAATTGGCAAGTGATGCTCATAAAGAACTCAAGTCCTGCGAGCCTTTAAGAAACATTGACGATCAAAAAAAGATAGCAGCGCTTGATTTTAAAACATGGGATAAAACAAAGTAAGATTCAAATGAATAAATTACATTTTTTAATAGAGGAGTTTCCAGTAATTCTAAGGGCAATTCCTGAGACTGAAGAGGCAAAGTTTGGTAAAATGAATTTGCATCAAATGATTGAACACATGGCTTGGTCCGTAAAAATTGCGAATGGAGAGATAGAATTTCCTTGTAAGTTGGCTCCTGAAGTGGTTAGTAAAATGCATAGTTTCATGATGGGTGATAAACCATTTAAAGAGAATACACCCAACAGTAATCTACCCACTGAACCAGTGCCAGTATTAACCGATACCGTTAATACAGCTATTGATCAATTACAGTCAGAATTAGTTTTTTTTAAAGAACGATATGAAAACGAAGAAGGCTTACAAATCGTAAATCCGTTTTTTGGCACTCTTAATTTTAAGGAACAAATTCAATTACTTCATAAACATGCCCTTCATCACTTGCGTCAATTTGGGGTTAGAGTATAAAAAAATCCCGCTCGTTATAAGCGGGATTTTACTTTTAAAGTTTTTATAATTATTGAACGTTGTCAATCAATTGAATGTCTAATGATGAAACGGGAGTTCCAGTGGTATCGCTATTAAAGCCAGAAACTACAATTGTATAAATTCCGCGATTGTTTAAAGTAACAGGAGTAGATAGAGATACAATATTAGTGTCTGCAAGCACTCTATAACCGAAAGCATACGAACCAGCATCTACTGGAGTAAAAGCTGTTGTTTGTCTGAAACCAATATTGCTAAACACTACTGAACTATCTGCAAGGTTAATAATATCAATGGCAGGTGAGTTATGAGAACCGTGAATGACTCTAACGTGAGATTTTCCTAAAATTGGTTCAGTCAAATCATCGTTCAGAACAATAGATTCTATACTACCAACTGTGTCTAAACTAAGTAATGTGTAACTGCCTCCTAATTCTAAGTCTTCATCAATATTGATTACATTTTCGGCTGTATTGGTTTTGTTTAGTTTGAGGTTTTTAGAACCTGAAAGAGTTTGAATGTACGCACTACTTCCAGTATAGTTAATGGCACCTGCATTTTGAAGTGCATCATTAATATAAAAGTCATAACCAGGTGAACCTGGCGTAGCGTTTACTACCATAACATTGGACAAACTTGAGAGGTTATTGTTGTCATCATCATCGTTTTTACAAGAAGTAAAAATGGAAGAAATACTAATTGCTAAAAAGCATAAAAAGAATATGGGTTGTTTTTTCATAACGTTTATTTGCCGCAAAGGTAATCTTTGATAAATATTAAACAAATGAGGAGACAAAATAGTTAAGTAACGGGATTACCTTTGAATTATGAAAACGAGCCCGTTACGATTTATTTTGGCCTTGTCTCTAGGCGTTTTGGTATCTTATTTCGTAGGTATTTTCTTTTTGTCTTTTGGCCCAAGCCTTTTTTCTTATCCTCCTTTACAAGAGGGAATTTCTCAAAATGAATATATCCGATACGTTCAAGAACTACCTATCCGTGGGATAATCGCTATTTGTTTAAGTTGTGGCTTAGGCGCTTTTTGTGGAGGCTATTTTGCCGCTCGTGTCGAAAAGACAAAGAAGCTAGACGCCGCCCTTGGAGTAGGCTTCTTTCTTCTAATCGTTTTAGTTTTTATAGGTGTAACTTTTAGTTTTCCTATCGTGCTAATAGTCAGTATGACTTTGGTGTTGTTGCCGTTTTGCTACCTCGCAGCAAAAATTGCCAAGTTAAACTAGTTTTCAGTTTTTTTTTCTTCTTTTTTTAAGAAGCCCATTTTTCGTAAAATTTTCTTTTCGTAATTCCAAAAAAATTTGAATTGACCAAAAGGAAGGGAAACAATCAATATTATAATTTGGTAACCAAAAATAAGCATTCCAATTCGAAGGCTTATCCCAATCCACCAATCTGAAGACCATGTGCTTGCACCGGCTACGCCGACCCATTTCGTAATTACTTTTGATATATAGGCAGTGGTTGACCCTGTGATACCAAAAACACAGAATATTAAGAATAAATCAAGGTTACTAACCTTCCACTTTTTTTTCAGTTTTTCCAGCATAGAAAAAGCCCGTAGGCTATTTTTTATTTACCTCACTTACATCATGAATGTCCATTAAAAGTTTTGGTTTTCTACCGGGCATAATATTGCTGAAGGTTTCTTGTGGTTTTTCTAAGTTTTTCTGATAATGTCCTTGATTGATTACACTGTGACGGCTAACAGTGGCTGGCCCTTCAATGGTCCAATCCGCTTTGTCCTTTTTATCAAATCTGCAGGTATTGCATATCCAACCGGGTTTGCCATCTTTTTTAGAGTCTTGCACCTCTCCCCATTGATCTTTTCTAACTGTAGCGCGCAGTACATTTTCACCGCGATTCCAAAGTGTTACTTCTCCGCAGCATTTGTCGCAGTCTCGGTGAGCATAAACGGGCTTGGTAAACCAAACTCTATTTTTAAATCTAAATGTTTTGTCAGTAAGTGCTCCTACCGGACATACATCAATCATATTACCGCTAAAATCATTATCAATTGCTTTTTCGATATAGGTGGAAATAGCCGCATGATCGCCGCGGTCTACGATTCCATGCCCCCTTGTATCCGTGAGTTGATCAGCTACGTAAGTGCATCGATAACATAAGATACAGCGCGTCATGTGTAATTTTATATAAGGACCAAAATTTTCTTTTGGAAACGTTCTTCTTTCAAATTCGTAGCGAGTGCCTTCAGCTCCGTGCTCATAGCCCAAATCTTGTAAATGACATTCTCCTGCTTGATCACAAATAGGACAATCCAAGGGGTGGTTCATTAGTAAAAATTCTACCACACCTGCTCGAGCATCTTGCACGCGGGGAGAGGTTATATTTTTTACCTCCATACCATCCATCACTTGTGTGCGACAGCTAGCCATCAGTTTCGGCATAGGGCGTTCATCACGGTCACTGCCTTTACTAACCTCTACTAAGCACGTCCGGCACTTCCCACCACTTCCTTCTAACTTACTGTAGTAGCACATGGCAGGAGGAGTAACGTCACCACCAATTTCTCTGGCAGCTTGTAGGATAGTAGTACCAGGTGCTACTTCAACAGAAATATTATCAATTGTTACTTTGAAATTTTCGGTTTGCTCACTCATAATCTAGAATGCAAAAATACGTCAAAAACATAGGCAAAGCCTATCTCCAATTAAATATTATCTAATTCAAAATTAGCTAAACTGATAAACTCTTTCAGGCGAGTATTTATATCGTCGGTATTGATTTCTGTCAATCGCTCGTTACCAAATTTTTCTACAACAAAGCTCGCCATAGCAGACCCAACGATTACAGCCTGCTTCATATTTTCGAACGAAAGGTCATCTGTTTTGGCCAAGTGTCCTATGAAACCTCCGGCAAAAGTATCACCTGCTCCAGTAGGATCAAATACATCAGCTAATGGTAGCGCTGGAGCACTGAAAATTTTATCTCCATGAAACAGTAAAGCACCGTGCTCACCTTTTTTAATTATTAAAAATTCAGGACCCATCTTACGAATTTTTTCTGCCGCTTTTACCAAACTGTATTCTCCGCTTAATTGACGAGCTTCACTATCATTGACCATAAGAAGATCCACTTTTTTAAGCACATCTTTTAATCCGTCCATGGCAATGTCCATCCAAAAATTCATCGTATCCAAAATAATCATTTTTGGCTTTGCTGTAAGTTGCTCAATTACTTGGAGTTGTACGTTTGGGGCTAGGTTGCCCAACATTACATACTGTGCGTTTTGATAAGAATCGGGCACTTGTGGATCAAACTTTTCGAGTACATTCAAGTCGGTGATTAAAGTGTCTCTTGTATTCATGTCCTCATGGTATTTTCCGCTCCAGAAGAATGATTTTTCATCTTTTAAAACTTCTACACCATCAAACTCTACGCCTCTGTCCTTGAGCGCTTTGATTTCTTTTTCTGGGAAATCTCCACCAATAATTGAAATTTGATGAATGGGTTTAGTAAAATGTGAAGCGCTCCAAGCAGCATAGGTTGCAGAACCACCAATGATTTTATCTGTTTTTCCGAAAGGAGTTTCAATAGCGTCAAAGGCCATAGTACCTGTTATCAATAATGACATAATTTAAAAATTTTGGCAAAGGTAACGGGCAAACGCTATAAACAAAAATTAAGCATCCTTAGAAGTTAGCAAGCTTGCGCAGCTTGAGAAGTTGAGAGCCTCGTTTAATTTTTAGAAAGTAAATACCCTTGGCAAAGTGCCTCAGAGAGAATGTAGAAGTATAGTTCGGTAAATGTCGATCTAACATACGTACACCATTTATATCTAGCAGTGTATAACGACAATTTGATAATTCATTTTGAATAGAAATGGTTGAACCAGTTTGTTGAATCTTAATTTTATCAGTTGTCGAGAAATTAGAAGTGGAGGTTGGACCTGCTAGTACAGATTGACATTGAGAGTCAAATTTACCACAAGCTGATATCGCTTCCAAACAAACCGTAAAGGGTCCGGCGTTTGGAAATGTATGATTCGGACTTGTACTTGTGTTGATTGGCGAGCCATCGCCAAAATTCCATCTACTGCTAGAATATCGTTTTGAATCATTTAAAAATGAAATTTGATAGGATATGGTAGGTACAGAATAAATAAAATTAGCATCAGGAATGCCACCTTCACTTTGCCAATTTTCTAAGCTATCCAGCACCAAATTTGAGGCTATTTTTTGCATGATAAGTGCATCGCCATTTCCTACGCCAGTGGGCAAATACATACTGCCTACACAGCTTCGTTTGTATAAGGTACAATAGAAAACACAGGCGGCCAGATAGGTGCCATTTATTGAGGGGTGTGATTCGTCAGGGTTGTACAACTCTATGGATGGAAAAGAATCTCGCATCACGTTCCATGCTGCTCCAACGGGTGATACAGAAGCTTCCAAACTGTCGGCATAGAGAAGATAACTTTCTCGTAATCGTTGGTGCATCCCATTGTAGGTGCACACATCGGGGTAGGTGGCGCAGAGCGAAGCATCTCCGTTTTTTCGGCCCCACGTCATGAAAAATAACGATTCGGCACAAGGGTTAGTCGCTTGGATTATGCTATCCAATCGTTTAGCAAATGGATAAACATTACTCGCTACATAGCTCGGACTAAGGGCAGATTGTTGGCTTTGAAACTGCAAACTTACATAGTCCCAGTTTCCTTGACTTATTTTACTAAGCGTTGCGGGGTGCGTGCTGTGCTGCTGAGCGGTAAATCCACCGGGTGTGCTACTTTCATGGATTAACGTGTCGCCCAGTGAGCTAGCAATATTGGCTGCAATTGTTGGCAGTCCGCCATTATAATTGGTATAGCTATTTCCAATGAAAAGCACATTTCGCTTTTCTGCATGTAGGTTTAGGGTAACAAATAGTAGAAAAAAAATCCCAAAATACCTTACTAGTTTTTTAAAAAAGAATATTCTTTTCATGAGTTGCTTATTGGAGATTTAAAAGTAATCATAATTATTATCTTTACATTGCAAGAATTATTATGAAGTACACTCATATTTTTTTTGATTTAGATCATACTCTTTGGGATTTTGAAAGAAACTCGGAGGAGGCAATGGGGGAGGCTTATGGGGAATTGAACATTGAGCAGTTTTTGGGGGTTTCGTACAAGAAGTTTTCGCCAGTGTACAATACGATTAATCAAAAATACTGGGAACGGTTCCGGAATGGATTTGTCTCGCGTTCAGATTTACGATGGAAAAGAATGCAATCTACTTTCTTAGAGTTTAAAAAATTTGATGATGATTTATCCATAAAATTAGGTGAATCCTATCTAGAAAAATTACCCTTGAAAACTCATTTATTTCCTCATGCCAAAGAAGTGCTTGACCATTGTCGGACTAAGAAGTATGAATTACATTTAATAACGAACGGTTTTGAAGGTACGCAAATAAAAAAAATAACGAACTCCGGTATCGCTGATTATTTTGATGAAATGATAAGCTCAGAACGTGCTCTTTGCTCAAAGCCTACGGCTGAAATATTTGAATACGCTATGAGAATAACGAATACAACCTCCGATAAGAGTATCATGATTGGGGACCATTTTGATGTAGATATTATTGGAGCTAAAAACGTAGGAATGGATCAGGTTTATTTTAATCCCAAACAGCGAGATAATAACGATGGAGCTACCCATGAGATATCTTGCTTGTCCGAATTGTTGAGTATATTTTAAGCGAAAACTATGCAGATAGAAGAAACAAAACTAGAAGGCTGTTTTATTGTCAGGCCAAAAGTATTCGAGGACAGCAGAGGCTACTTTTTTGAGAGTTTTAATCAAGAACTATTTGAAAAAACGATCGGAAGTTCAGTAAATTTTATTCAAGATAATGAGGCTATGTCTAACTATGGCGTTGTGCGTGGGCTACACTTTCAGAAAGGGGATTTTGCTCAAGCGAAATTAGTCCGTGTGGTTCGCGGCAGCGTTTTAGATGTAGTAATAGATTATAGACAAGATTCAAAAACATATTTACAATCATTTTCTATTGAGTTGAGTGCAGAAAATCATTTGCAGCTTTTTGTACCGCGTGGCTTTGCCCATGGGTATTCGGTACTAGAGGATCATACCATATTTACTTATAAGTGTGACAATTTTTATAATAAAGAAAGTGAGGGCGGTTTGAATTTGGCAGATCCCAAGCTTCAAATAGACTGGAAAATTCCGGTTGCGGATCGAATTATTTCTGAAAAGGATAAGAACTATTCATTTTTGTAAGTAAGCTTTCTTTCTACTTAGAGCAAAAAATTAACGACAACTTTGAAATAAAGTTAGTAAATGCGGTATGCTTTTTTTACATTTGAGGATAAATAGATATTATTATGAAAAAATTTAAAATGTTATTACCGGTCGCTATGGTTTGCATTGGCCTGTCATCATGTGGTGAAGCGCAAGTAGATGAGAGCGCATTAAACTTAAAAGTTCAGGAACGCTCAGCAGTATTAATCGAGCAAGCGAATGAAGAGTACGCTACGAGTTGCGAGGCGCGTATGACTACAGAATTAAAAGAAAAAACGGATTCTATCGTTAATGCAAGAAAAGCAGCAGCTGCTCTATAAATTTAATAACCTAATAAAAAAGTAAAACAATGAAAATAAATAAATCGATACTAATAGTAGGAGCAGCCGTTATAGGATTGGCATCTTGCGAACCCGAAATGACACAACCTACTGAAGAGCAAATTGATGCGAAGGTACAGGAACTAGTGAGTCAACGCCGAAGTGAGCTACAAGCTCAGTGCGATGCTGATCTATTAGCTGCTGCTAATATGGAAGCGGATAAAATTATAATGGCTTCAGCTAATCAACCCGCTGCGGCTGCA
>ENA-ORXR01000218-ORXR01000218.1-marine-metagenome-genome-assembly--contig:-NODE-218-length-87887-cov-10.082246_pt1 | contig 87887 bp, 77 predicted proteins | sample MGYA00237866_ERZ511479 | MGnify/ENA metagenome assembly ERZ511479
ATTATACCCAAGTATTTGTAAAGATTTTGACCTAAAAGTGCCAAAGTCATATCAGCTTGACCAACAGTTCTCTTACTTCTGAATTTATTTACTACTACTGAACATGCCTAAATCTAATACTATGTTAGCTCAGATCGAAGGATTAGGAATAGGAGTAACGAGAGGCTTCGATTGGCGAGACATACGGTAAAATCCATGTTAAATAAATATTAGATGGAGCACAAGTTCTCTTTTACAATTAGGTATCAAAGTGAAACAGGCCATCTTTTTCATTGACGCAGCATAATTTAGAAGTATAGCGAATTAGTTATCATTTATAGAGTTTCGAAACTGAAGTTTTAAGTTCTTCTGAAGGTCCCTAATGTAGGCGACTATCAGACTGATTTGAATTGAGCTCTTATCGCATAAAACATTCAAACCTTTAGAGTATCACATAAAAAAATCCCATGATTTGGCGACCATGGGACTTATATTGTATCGTGAAGTGAAAGATTAGTTTTGTACCATGATCTTTCGAGTCTTCGTACCTTCTTCAGTCGCTACTCTCATTAAGTAAGCACCTGACGTCAATCCGCTTATATCTATAGACTGAGTTTCCTTAGTGATATTGGTTAGTTCATCTATTTTGACAACTCTACCTTCTACAGTAGCGATCACCACACTAACATTAGTAGCTTGCTCGAAGCTCAGTTCAGCATTAATGAAGTCCTTTGCTGGATTAGGAAACGCTCTGAAAGCATTTTCTGGCAATGGTATTTCATCAACGGGGGATGTCAGCGATATTTGTAAGTCTAACTGAGGAGCCTGTATAATATTATTTCCACAACAAGTATACCATGAAGGTGACTGATTTGGCAGGTATACATACAGCCCAGATCCCGGTAAATTAGAATTAACATTTAAGAAGAGCGACTTATTGTCAAGGCCAGCAGTACTCGTCACGCTATCATCAAAGTATGCCATAACCACGTAGAAGGAGCCTTCATCTAATTTGATACCCTCATCCTCCAATGAGATGGTGATTTCATCAAAATTTTCTTCACCTGTGAAAACGTGAGTAGTCGTCCAAATTACTTCAAGATTAGGATGATTCAAATAGGAATTCTCATTTCTATCGAAATCATCAGGCAGTATACCTCCTGAGCTAAAGTCCGCATCTATTTTGAGAAGAGCTAACTCTACAAAGTGATTTTCCAAGGTAGTTTCATTAGATGCCACACCAAAGGTGATAGATTCTGCGAAGAACTTAGCATTATTTTCACTCGTCAAATACAGAGCTCCTAATCCCCACTCTTCATCAGTGGTTCTGAAACGGTAGCCTCCGGTGACCTCGCCGTTAAATTTCGAAAACTTTTGATCTGTGATTTGGAAAAAGTAACTTTCATCATTATCTAAAGAATCGGATTCTTCTCCATTCAAAACATTGAGCTCATAATCCATACGATAGCTACCTACCTCTATCTCGTCTGGAAGCCATAATTCTTCCACAGCAAGTGAGGTGGTGTCTCCAGGCTCTAATCCATTGAGGACTGCAGAGTCAGAATGGACTACTTCATCTGATCCTGTATTCGTGACTTCCACCTTTAGTTCAACATCTATCGCTTCTGCACCATTATTAATGACATCCGTAGAAAACAAAAATGGATCGGCATCAGCATGTGTCACAGGCACCGCATGGCTGAGTGGCGTGTAGAAGGTATTAGATATTTTAGCATTAATTCCAGTAAAGTTTATTATCTGAACATCATCAATAGCCCAGAAATAAAAATTTCCGTTAAATATAAATCTGATAGATACATCGTCAGTTGAGCTAACACCTGTCAAAGGAACTCTGAGTATACCCACAGAGGACTGGTTAGCTTCTAATTCACTATTGACCTGCGTATCAGTCCAAGTGCTGCCACCATCTGTGGACCATCCGATGAAGTAAGCACCACGGAAATATCGAGCAGCTTGAGTAATCTTGACTGCCACAACGTCGCCTGCATTAGTTCCACTCAGACTAATAGGAGGTGAAGTGATAGATCCTATCTGAGGAGAAGGGCATGGACCAGTTCCGAGTGTGGCTTCGTCACCATTGGAGTCCAAGAAATCAGAATCAAAGATAATAAACCCAGAACATGGATCGTCAGATACCAGCTCACTACCAGAAGCAGCAAATGCGCCTAATGAAATATCTCCCTTATCTCTCCACTCCCAGGTGGCATTAGCATCTTCTGCGCCGCCAGAACAAGAGATACCCTCTACTGTCCAGCCGTTGAAGCCACCTGTGAATGCTTCACTATATAAGACTTCATCATCTGCATTGGGATCTATGAGGCCAGATTCTGTTCTAACAGTCATAGCTTGTATGCCACCATCTATATCTGCTTTAAGAGTGGTACAGTCTCTCATTCGCATAGAAAATGTCGGGATATTCACTTCAATATTCATAAGATCCTCATCACTCACACCGATACCAATTAGTGTATCATTAACCACATTGTTACAAATAATAATGGCTATAGCCCCAAAGTCTTCTGCAGTTTTAGCCTTTTCTATAAAGGTACAGCTACCTCTGTCGACCAAAGCTATTTTTCCTTCTACTTCCAAGCCCGTCGTCCTTACGTTATCACATGCCTCTGTGTCAGTACCTGCATTTCCTAAGACGATCTCGCCTGATATTTCGCTTTCACAGGATTGTGGGCCAAAAGAATTGGATAAGCGCATATCGTATTCTCCAGCGACCCCGGCAGGAGCGGATACAACTAATGTGAAATTCTCAAGTTGCGCACTCGTTATCGTCCAAAAGGCTGCCACAATGAGAAGGGTATGTAAAAGTCTACTTATCATATTTATGTTTTTCAATCAAATAAAAAGTTAGTGCTGAATTCTATTAACCTCTAAAATAGATAAATACTGATAATTGAAGTTATATATAATCATAATTGATCAGCTTGAAGGGACTAAAAGTCTTTACGGTTCCAGAGATAAATCAATTATACGAGATATCTCAACTATATCTACTAAGTTATTTTTGATATAAAGCCTGAGATTGTCTAAAGAATTATCTGTAAGTCCGTTCTCCACAGCCTTTATCTGAGCTATTAGTTCGGTGGCATTATTCACCACATGGAGGACTCCTATATTGGCAAGATGTTTGGCATCTATGAATTTATTGATGTTCGGCCCACAGATTACGGGAATATTAAAAACAGCGGGTTCGATGACGCTATGAGTCCCACGTTGAAATCCTCCTCCGACATAAGCCACGGTAGCATATTGATACATATACTTTAAATCACCCATGGTATCTACAATGATGATATTAGTCTTGATATGCTGCTCCATTGACAATGATGAGTATCGGATAGCCGATGGAAAGTAGGCCTGAACCTGCTTCAGCTCTGATTCGTCTATTTCATGAGGTACGATCAGCATATTATAAGATGATAAATCAGGTAGCGCAGCGGCTATGACTCTATGATCAGAATCTAGAGTACTGCCCCACACGATGCATGGCTTGACTCGAGTGAATGATGTTAAGTATGGAAATTTTTTAAGATTCTCCTTGGTATAAGTGGCTTGTACTATTCTTGGGTTACCTATCACCGATAAATTTTTAAAGCCCGCCTGTTGTAACAGCTGGAAAGATACCTCATCCTGAAGTAATAATACAGCATGATTCTTTAATGGGGCGGTCACTACATTAGTTATCTTGCGTAGCCACCAATGGTCAGGCCTTATATAGGTGCCGATGAAGAATACTGGTATAGACATCTTTTGACACTCTGCTATCATATTAGGCCAATAGTCATTTTGAGAGACGACAAGCACACTAGCTTGAATACTTTTGATGAATAGAGATACTCTTTTTTTCATATCCAGTGGTGCATAGCAGATATGATCAGCTATTGTTTGGTCGAAGGTGTGATCAAAGCCAGATGGAGAAAAAAAGCTAAGGATTGTCGTACAGTGCGATTGACCACGATAATGAACTAATAGTGGCGCAATACCCTCGTACTCTCCATAGGAGGCACAGTGAAACCAGATATTATTCCCTGCCCTAAGGATTGGCGGCTTGCTGCGTAGGTGACCTTTGTAGAATTTCTTGATCCGAGAAGAAAATAAGCTGAGGAATGGGAGGCATCCAAAGACCACACGACTTATGATGCGATAGAAAAACATATAATCACAGGATAATCAAAATATCTGTGAGATAGGATCTTTTCTGGCACCATATTGCATGTAAATTCAGTTACTTTTGCGATTCATTAGTTAAGAATAATAAAGAAAGCAATTAGGATGGGGTATAAAAAAGTAGAGTCGTACGATGAAGAGGTGACGAATATACTGAGAACCAAGTTCGAAGATATCTTAGATACCTTGGGTGAGGACAAGTCAAGGGACGGTCTACTTAAGACTCCTGAAAGGGCGGCGAAGGCTATGCAATTCTTAATGCAGGGCTACGATCTTGATCCTCAAGCTATTTTGACAGGAGCCTTATTCAAAGAAGATTACAGTGAGATGGTCATCGTCAAAGACATCGAACTATATTCTCTTTGCGAACATCATATTTTACCTTTTTTCGGTAAGGCACACGTAGCATATATTCCTAACGGCCACATTGTAGGTCTCAGTAAGATACCCAGGATTATCGATGCCTTCGCACGCCGACTCCAAGTACAGGAGAGACTAACTGATCAGATTTTACACTGCATAGATGATACGCTTAAACCCCATGGTGTCGCTGTAGTAATCGAAGCAGCTCATATGTGTATGATGATGAGAGGAGTGCAAAAACAAAATTCTGTAACTACCACATCAGCCTTTACGGGTGAATTCAAGAATGTAGAAAGTCGAAGTGAATTTCTAAATTTAATTGATACTAATCTAAGATAGCTAATAATTGGTCGAGGTATATGACATAGTTTATCAGCTCAATTCAATATAAGTTTAGCTTATAGACATTGTATCAACATAGCCTCTTTGCAAATAATAGGACTGACTAAATAGTTATCAAGCGTATCAGTTAAAATATAATATAGATGAAAGCAGCATTATTTCCAGGACAGGGATCACAATTCATTGGTATGGGAGCTGATCTGGCTTCAAAAAATGAGAGAGCCAACCAGTTATTTCATCAGGCAAATGATATTTTAGGTTTTGACATATTGTCGATCATGCTTAACGGCCCTGAAGAGAAACTAAAACAAACGAATATAACCCAACCCGCGGTTTTTATACATTCATTAGCTGCATTGGCGGCTAATCGATCAGAGATAGAGTATGACTACGTAGCAGGTCATTCTCTGGGAGAACTTTCAGCTCTTGTTGCTGCTGAATGCATCTCATTCGGGGAGGGTCTCTTATTAGTGAAGGAGCGGGCGGAGTCAATGCAATATGCTTGCGAGAAGCAGCCAGGTACCATGGCAGCCATTTTAGGGTTAGATAATGGAAAGGTAGAAGAGGTGTGTGCTGAAATAGATGGCATTGTCGTCGCCGCGAACTATAATTGTCCGGGGCAGCTGGTGATTTCAGGGGAAGTTAAAGCTGTAAAATCCGCTACAGAGATGCTCAAGGCAGCTGGAGCGAAGAGAGCAGTCCTGCTAAATGTTGGAGGAGCTTTTCATTCCGAACTTATGCGGCCTGCGCAAGACCGATTAGCCCAGCAAATTGAAAAAACTACCTTCCATGAACCACTGAAATCCATATATCAAAATGTGTCTGCACAGGCAGAATCTGAAGCTGATAAGATAAAGAAAAATTTATTGAAACAGCTCACTTCACCGGTCAGATGGACGCAGACCATTCAGCAGATGGTAGCAGATGGGATTGACTCATTTGTCGAGATCGGCGGAAATGGAAAGACACTAAGCTCTTTCGTCAGAAGAGTATCAAAAGACTTATCAGTAGAATCATATATATAATTAATCCACAACATTCTGATAAATGAAGCTTGCCAAAGGGACAATTCTAATCGCAGAGCCATTCATGATGGATCCAAATTTTAAACGATCAGTTTTGATCCTGTGTGATTATTCTATAGAGGAGGGATCTGTTGGCTTCGTCCTGAATAAGCCTATCGATATGTCAGTGAATGATCTCGTCGTGGATTTTCCGAAATTTGAAGCTAAAGTCAACTTTGGAGGTCCCGTAGCGACAGATACGATTCATTACATTCATACCGTAGGTGATCTAGTGGATGATAGTATCAAAGTCGGGGATGGCATATACTGGGGAGGAAGCTTCGAGAAGCTAAAATTCCTAATTCAATCCGAGCTGATACTGCCTAAAGACATTAGATTCTTCATTGGGTATTCTGGATGGTCAGCAGGCCAGCTGGAGGACGAAATGGAGATTGGCTCTTGGGTCATGCATGATTCTGATGCTAATTATATCTTCAAGTCCAGCCAAGACGAGCTTTGGACGCAGACTCTCATCAACAAGGGAAATACATACAGTGTCATCTCACAGATGCCTGATAACTTCAATTTGAACTGATCTAATGATCTTACTTAAGGATATAAATTTTGGGTTCGGCGAAAGAACCATATTAGACAATATTAATATTGCCATTAAAGCCAATGATAAGATAGGACTGATTGGACGTAATGGAGTAGGGAAGTCCACTCTCTTCAAGCTCATCATGGGTGAGCTCGCCTTGCGTTCTGGCAGCGTCGATATTCCGAAAGAGTACACCATAGCTTATTTGGAGCAGGACAGAGACTTTAGATCTGATGCCTCAGTGGTAGACTATGTGGTAGCCTCGCAGAAAGAGTTGCTCAATCTTAATCAAGATTTGGCTCAGGTACAGAAGCAACTCGATGAAAGAACTGACTATGAGAGTGACTCATATATGCAGCTCATCACTCGGATGACGGACCTGAATGACATGATATCATTATCGAGTCCAGAAGAAGTCACGGCTAATGCCGAAATGTTACTCAAGGGCTTAGGATTTAAACAGCAAGAGCTCAATCAGCCTCTCACCACCTTCTCGGGAGGCTGGCAGATGAGAGCTAAACTCGCCAGTATACTGCTGCGCAAGCCCAACTTACTACTACTCGATGAGCCGACTAACTACTTGGATATAGAGTCCATCATTTGGTTTGAGGCATATCTAAGAGACTATCCTGGCTCTTTCGTAATCATATCTCATGATACCGACTTCTTAGACAATACGACTTTATCAACTGTAGAGCTGCTTAATGGACAGCTTCAGGTATATCACGCACCCTACAGTAAGGCACAGGAGGAGAGGGGCATCAGACTTGAACAGTTGAAGTCAGCCTTCTTAAATCAGCAAAAGGTCATAGAGCAAAAGCAGAAAACAATAGAGCGATTTAGAGCAAGTGCAACAAAGACATCCATGGCCCAATCCATGGAGAAGCAACTCAACAAGATGGATAAAATCCAATGGCAAGAGGAGAGCACTTCAGAGATAAAAATTTCATTCTTGGATCCACCACGCTCCGCTGGCGTGGTCATTAAAGCCGATAACTTAGCTAAATCTTACGGAGACAAGAAAGTTTTTTCGGGCATAGACTTTGACATAGAGCGAGGTCAGAGAGTCGCATTAGTCGGCCAAAATGGCCAAGGTAAATCAACGCTGATTAAACTGATCACCGACAAAATCGAGCCTAGTTCAGGCAAGATAGAATTAGGCTCCAACGTATTCCATGGAATTTTCTACCAAGATCATACAAATGGGATGGATGGCAATATGACCGTCTTGGAGACACTGGAATCTAATTGTCCGCCAGAATTGAGGACAAAGCTCAGAAATATTCTGGGAGGATTCTTGTTCTCTGGTGAAGATGTGGAGAAAAAGGTGAAGGTGCTTTCTGGTGGAGAGAAAACAAGACTTTGCTTAGCCGATCTACTCTTACGGCCTTATAATCTTATTATTCTTGATGAGCCGACTAACCACTTGGATATGGCAAGTAAGCTGGTACTACAGGACGCCCTTAATCGCTTCAAAGGAACATTACTGGTAGTATCTCACGATAGATTTTTCCTAAGGGGACTAACGGAGACAACGATAGAGCTACGTGACGGGCAGCTATCTACTTATTTGGGTGACATCGACTATTTTTTACAGAAACGTAATGCTGATAATTTCAGACAGGTAGAACTCGGAAAGCAGGAAAAGCAGAATAAGAAAGAAACGGTCACTAAGGCACCGATTGATCATAATAAACTGAAGGAGCTAAAAAAACAAATCTCTAACTTAGAACGCAAGATCGGTCAGCAAGAAGATAAGGTCAAAAAACTAGAACATAAGATGGCAGAGCCTGACTTCTTTCAGTCATCTACTCAGGATAAAGTGATTAAGGAGCACGGGCAGCTAAAGACGGTAATCAGTGAACTAAATGTTAAATGGGATGTCTTAGCAGAGAGTATTATTGCAGTTGAATCTTAATATTCAATCTATATTCTTAAATTCACACCATAACTGTACTTTATGAGTGTTTTAGATTTTGTTAGGGTAGTCATTTATAGGTTTCACGAAAAGGGCCTAGAAGTGTTTTTAGTTAACTCTGACTTAGAGCAAGATCCCGACGTCTGGAAAATACCTAAGACTGGCATGGAAAATTTAGATAAGTGTGAAGAGTGTATCGAATTGGACCCTGTAACAGATATAGATGGCAGAACCCACACCACATATGCTGTGGAAGGCGACTGGCATGATATACCCTCTATTAGAGGACTAATCAAGCATGATATCAAGCTTGCTAAGCAGACTATTAAAGAAGTCGTACCAGGCATAGAGCAAGGCGGATTTTTCGCTGTTAAGGAAGCAGTTAAAAACACCATGCCCGAAGAATACCAAGCCCTCAAAGAACTTAAGGACATCCTCTTTGACAGGAATGTAGTCAAGAATATATGAATCAATCATCGTGAGACCCAATATCGATAGCGTATCCATAGAGACGACGGACTTTACATTTGACAATTTACAATCAGTATATCATGGGAAAGTTAGAGATGTGTACGACTTCGGTAACAGACTAGCCATTGTAGCCACTGACCGCATCTCTGCCTTCGACCATATTCTACCAAGAGCCATTCCTTTCAAAGGTCAAGTCTTGAATCAAATAGCAAGCTATTTTTTACAAGCAACGACGGACATATGCTCTAATTGGTTAGTTGACTCGCCAGATCCTAATGTCAGCATTGGGATTAAGTGTGATCCAATCAAAATAGAGATGGTCGTCAGAGGGTATCTTGCAGGTCATGCATGGAGAGAATATAAAGCCGGTAAGCGAATCATCTGTGGAGTGGAGATGCCTGATGGCATGAAGGAAGCTGATAGATTTCCCTCTCCAATCATAACGCCTGCTACTAAGGCCGAGGAAGGACACGACGAAGACATCAGCCGGGAGGACATCATGCTCCAGCAGTTAGTACCACCAAGCATTTATCGGACCATGGAAAGCTACGCACTGCAATTATTTGAAAGAGGCTCGCAGATGGCAGCTGACAAGGGCCTTATCTTAGTAGATACTAAATATGAGTTCGGGTTAGCCAATGATGAGGTGGTACTAATCGACGAGATACATACTCCAGATAGCTCCCGATACTACATTCAGGAAGGCTATGAACTGCGACAGAGTGCTGGAGAAAAGCAAAAGCAACTGTCGAAAGAATTCGTAAGAGAATGGCTCATGGGTCATGGATTTGAAGGTAAAGAGGATCAGTTGATGCCTCACATGCCTGATGATTTTGTCTGGCAGATCAGCGAGAGATATATTGAACTCTATGAGATTTTGACAGGACAAGCATTCCAGCGTGTTTTTGATGTAGCGATTTATGACAGAATCAAATCTCAAATTAAATCTTATATGTCACAGCATCCTTAGCATCTGTACCCTAATGGAGAAAAAATCTTACTTATTACCATCAATAGTATTGAGTCTTGCTTTTATGATCGGCTGCTACATACTCGGGTCTAAGTGGGTGCAGTCCAAAGCAAATAACAATCGGTACGTGACGGTTAAAGGTCTCTCCGAGAGAGATGTTATCGCAGATAAGGCGTGGTGGAGTATAAATAGTCAGAATGGAGCAAATACCATTGATGATATTCAATTAAGAGTGACTTATGTAGAAACGAAGGTGAAATCATTTTTGCAAAAATATGGCTTCACCGAGGATGAGATCACCATTGAAAGTATAAATATCTATACTAACAATTATCAAGATGCCAAGTACCGATACAATGCTGATATTCAGATCAGTGTCACGACTGACGACATATCAAAAGTAACCTTAGCTCAAAAATCCGTTACAGATCTCATCTCACAAGGCATCTTAGTACAGGCTGAAAAGTGGGCTTCTGGACCGAAATACTACTTTACTAAGTTTAAAGATGTCAAGACCGAAATGCTTGCCGAAGCTACTAAAGAGGCCAAAAAAGCAGCTGAAGAATTTGCTAATAATTCTGGCTCAAAGGTAGGATTAATCAGGCGAGCTAATCAAGGAGTATTCCAGATCCTACCAGGAAATAAAACTCAAGAAGATCAAGTATTTTTTCCTGACAAAAATATCAGAGTGGTCAGCACGGTTGACTACTTTTTAGAATAAACAAAAAGGATATTTGCCAGAAAACTTTATCATCAAAGCGGGAAGAACCGCCTTTACTCATGTCAAAAAATATGGTCTTCAGCCATCTGACATTTTTGTAATACCTGCTGCAGCAGGTGGGCCGAAGTGGATTACCTTGTACGGTTTAGACCAGTATCTCGTGTCAGAATGGTTCAGTAAACTAGATCATCAACTGCACTTAATAGGTGCATCAGCTGGTGCTTGGAGAATGCTCTGCTACTGCTTGCCAGATTCTGGAGCGGCTCTTGATAGATACTTAAAATATTATATAGAGCAGCGCTATACTACATGGCCAGGACCTGACGAGGTATCATCAGAGTTAAGTCACATTATACATCAAATCATAGCTGATGCTACGTATGCTGACGTAGAATCAGCTGCACATAAGAAGCTTTACGTTATCAACAGTCGTAGTAAGTCTCTTCACAGCGAGGGAAGGCGGCTGAAGCAGACATTAGTTAGAGCTGGCCTGGCTAATCTGATCAGCAGAAAGGCCCTCTTTCGGCATTTCGAGCGCATTATCCATCATACTCAGTCATCTATCTCCCCTGTGGTACTGGATGATGGTATGAAGACAGAATATAAGCTGATGACTCAGCAAACTTTTTTATCCAGTCTGTATGCCACAGGATCCATACCCGCTCTCTGTCATCCAGTTGTCATGGACGATAACCTGCATTATTGGGATGGAGGTATTACGGATTATCATATCGCTTTGCAGTATGATACTCCTGGGTTAGTTCTATATCCACACTTCAGTAATACCATTAAGCCAGGATGGTTTGATAAGCACCTTTCATGGCGTCGTGCGAGTGCTGCGGTGACTGATAAGATGATCCTCATCCATCCATCGAAGGCATTCATCAGATCCTTACCTGACCAAAAGATTCCTGACAGAAAAGATTTTGAAATTTATTTTGGCAGAGATGATGTACGTATCAGTCGATGGTATGAAGTAGCATCTGCTAGTGAGGTCATGGCGGCAGAATTCAAATCTCTTTATGAATCTGGCAATTTAATCAACGAAATTGAGCCCTTGTAATCCAGCAATTACCTTGAGCATTCGGCGTAAATCAAGCGCGAGTTTACTGAAGTATGACTTATCCCAGTTTAATTTAATCCTTCATAAAAGAGGCGAGAATCGAACTTACCAAAGCTCCAAAGGGCATCGGTATAATCATGGATTGCATCATATAAGAGCTAAGATTAAAGTACTTTGGTGCATCGTCTGGTGATACGTAGCCAGCATTAATCGCTTGATCTATAGCATTAGAAAAGTAGTCGGGAGAAATAAACTGATGGATAATGGCTTGCGTCAGTGGAGCTAAGATCATGACAACTAAACCAATGACGATACCAGAAATCATGCCCTGCCGCCAGTCCATGCGAAATCGATCAGCTGATCTGATCTCTCGGAGTGCCAAGTAGTACAAAATGATAGCTACTAAAATATATAAATAGGAGAATAAAGAGTGAGATGCTATTCTGGTGGTATGGAACCCCAGCAGACGCTCGAGTACAGCCCAACAAATACTACTCGCTGTCAAAATCAAACCCCACTTTATTTCCGTTATATATTCACTCATTACTTAAACTTTAGTTCCGATGATAGCCAATAATTTGGAAAATTAGTTCATTAGTAGAACTGGCATTGACTTTGAGAATTATTCAGCGGTAGTTTTTATCTGCCTTAAGGCTTCATCAATTACTTCAGAGATTAGCTGACTGTGTTCGTGGCTCATTAGATGATGCTCTATCCTTCCATCAGATATGGCTTCATAGCACGCTCTGATTTCGTAGGAGAAGCTGGATGGCATGTCAATTGGTATTTTCAAATTTTCCTTAGTATCACCATAATTTACTTCTAATGACTGACCAGACCAAAATTTAGGAAGACGTATCCATCCAAGAGTGCCTGATATAATGGCATCATGCTGCGATTCTATATCAATGCCGCAAAGCAGCTGAGCGTGTCGATGGTCAGAAAAGCTCAAAAGCATAGAAGCGCGCAAATCTACCTTATCATCTGAGAGCATACCGCGGGCAATCACCTCATGCGGTGCCCCATCAAAAAGGTCTATCGCGAGCGAGATAGGGTAGATACCGACATCCCAAATGGCGCCGCCAGCCAGATCAGGATTGTTAAGCCTGTCATCAGGGCCCATGTCTCGAGCATTGAATGAGAATGAGGCTTGCACATGCTTCACCTCACCGATAACTCCAGACGAAATGATGGACTTCATGCGATTGTAGCATGGCAGAAAACGAGTCCATATAGCCTCCATTAGAAATAGATTCTTTGCTTGTGCAAGCGAGATCATTTCAGAGACATCAGCAGCTGATATTCCCATGGGCTTCTCACACAACACATGTTTGCCAGCTTGAAGTGCCATGATTACATTTTCTTTATGATAGTTATGAGTATTGCTGATGTAGACAATATCTATCTCTGGATCATTGTATATTGCCTCATAGTTGTCGTGAATATCTATCGTCTGGTATTGCTCACGCAAAGGCCCCGCATTGGACTTAGAGGCGATAGCTTTTAGTTGAGCTTCCGGCACTTTACTGATCGATGTGATAAATTTTTTAGCTATCCTCCCACAGGCAATGAGTCCCCATTTCATAGGTCATAATTTAGTCTAAAATATCTCGAGAGTGACTTAAAAAGTAATCAGATGGTTGAATTTATAGTGCAGCTCACCTCGATATTTCATGTTTGGACAATGATACAATGCCTAAGCTGGGAATAGCTGAAATGTCTGGAATATTTTTCCACCATCACCCATGAATCGGAGCTCGATTTGGATACTGTCCTTTCCAGTCTGATTGAAGACTAATACGCCATAACTTTTACTGGCTACTACTTTTCCGATTCTGTGCTGATTTTTCTCGCCAGTAAAATTGCGATAGTGGTGAGTTAAACCTGAAGATGTAATGTCGTAGAGAGGTAGCTTTATACCCTCTAATTGTAAAGCGGACAATTCTGATAGGTGCCTATCACCACTCATCAAAATGGGGCGATTTACATTTTTTTCACGGAGCATGTCGAATAGCCTTTTACGAGCCATGGGAAAGTTAGACCACTTTTCATATTTATGCTCTTCGGCAATAAATTGAATGCCGTTAGCGATCAGATGTACGTCTGCTGCATTCAGCGACAATATACTATCCAACCATGCCCATTGAGCCTCCCCTAAGATATCCGCACCTTCTGATCGCTTAGAGCTGTTAAGATTCGCTGGTACCGCATCTCTAAAATATCGACTGTCTAGAAGTACCACCTTAATCTTAATACCATTTTTTTCAAGGTTATGATCTATATAAGCACCTTCCCTTCTCCACGCAGGATTAGTCTTGGCTACGTCTAAGAATTGAAAGAGAAGGTCTCGGCTCACTTGCTTAGAGGCCAATTCCTTTCCTGCGTTATTCTTCCCGTAGTCATGATCATCCCAAGTGCCGACAATAGGCGTGCTTCGCAGCAGTGTTTGGTATTCTTGATTTTGCAGCTGCAGTTCGTATTTTTCTAACAGCACAGCGGGGTCCTCACTATCGCCATAAATATTATCTCCCAGCCAAATCCACATATCTGAAGATTCTTGGATGATGTCGTCCCACAAGATTTGCTCGCTGTCTTGCTTATTACAAGAGCCGAAAGTAATGATCACATCATCATCTTCAGCTAATCTTTGATTTTGTCCAATGCTTGTCTTATCGACATCTGCGGATGGCTGTTCGTTAGGTATGCATGCTGCTAAGATTATTACATACAGTAGTAAAGGATAAAGATATGGTCTCATTGGTATTAAAATTTGAATCACTTTAAGCAGATACGGGGCATAGCATTAGCAATGCGCTTTTAGTGTTGTATGGTGAAGTGTTTTATCAGTGATTTCCATTCTGCTGAAAGTGAGCATGGTGGTCGAGTTCGATTGGCTCTTCGGTACCAATAGTCAGCATTCCATATATCTCCCTCCTTTCTATGCAAGTAAGCATGAATCCATGCAGCGTCATTACCTTGCATCCCATCTACTATTTGATGAGCAGAGGACCAGTCTCCAATAGCATCATAGCGCAGCGCTCTCAATATTGGGTTTTCAATATCGTGATCGTTTTTGTTAAGGGAGTTCATAAATTCTGAATAAGTCATGTAAATACAAAATTGAGGAAGTTGGACATCATGAATAAAATGATTTAATCAATTTTTTGACTATTTAATAATCTAATGGATTAGTGCTATCGAATACCAATCATTCTATAATCTTCTCTTGTAGTGCTAACTCCACGTGAGCTATGTGATGATTACCATGCCAAGCATACATACTGGTCAGGGACCCAAGTGAAATATGCCTGTTATTGGCAGGATGAATGAGTTCTCGCTCATAGTCTGAAGGCTGCAGCATGTGCAGGAGTAGTGTCCACCTTCGATGGAGCGCCTCCAATAAGCTAAGAGACATTTCTACTGGTGCCTCGTAATCTGGGAGTGTGGCCCAGGAGTCTTCTTGATAAGCCTTTATCATAGGTGTGTCTTCCGTCAGAGTCCACTTATACCTCACATAACTGTTGATATGACTATCAGCGATATGATGAATGATCTGCCTGATATTCCATCCGCCTGATCTGTATTGATATTTTAATTCTTCGTCAGATAGTCTATTACAAATGAATTTCAACTTCTTTGGTTGCTCTTCTAATGTGTGTATCCAAGATTTGATCGATTCTTCATCTATCCTTTGCGGAAATTTGAATTTTCCTATTGGATATTGTTTGTTTATTATTCCGGTCATACATGGTCTTTTTAAGCAGTGATAGGATTTGCAAATTGAATAGTAAAGGTACTGCCTTTACCTAATTCTGATTCACAGCTTATATCGCCCCCGTATAAGTTGACAATTTTCTTGCAGATAGCTAAGCCGATGCCTGTGCCAGGCATATCTTTAGCATCAATTTTTTGGAAAGGATTAAAGATCTTTTTTAGATACTTCGGGTCTATACCGCGTCCATTGTCGATCACACATATCTCAATAAGATCATCAGTCGTCTTACTCGTTATGAGTAGAGTGGGAGTGGTTTCTGCTCTGAATTTGATCGCATTTTGCAGAAGGTGTTCAAAGAGCAAAATCAGGATGGACTGCCTACCGTGTATTTTTGGCAGATTATGATAGTGGATAAGCGCAGAGGTGTTACTTATCTCCTCCTGTAAATTTTGTTTAACGATATCCATAATGTGATTAAGATCGTGCAGACTGGCATTATTAAGTGAGTTTTTACCTATGCTTGAGAACTTTAGCGAATCATCAATAACTTGGGTGAGCTGAGTGACCGAAGTAATCATCATGTTTAGATATTGCATAGCCTTATCGTCAAGTTGACTCGCATAGCGTGTCTTTATTAGTTGGCTATAGGATCCAATGGTTCGCAGGGGGGCTTTGAGGTCGTGAGAAGCTATGTATGTGAACTGCTCAAGGTCTTGGTAAGCTTCTACTAGCTTATTTAGATGGTTATCAATAATCTGATTTTGATCTAAGAGTAATTCGTTTGCCTGTTCTAACTGGCGGTGGTTCTTCTCTAAATCATCGATAGTATTTTGTAGGTAACTAATAACCAGAGTCCGGTCTTTTTCGGTATTGCTGTGCTTGAAGTGATTGCTTTCTGATTCTAATTTTATCTTACTTATAATTTTACCAATATCACCTTTCTCTTCGGGCGTGAGCTTATCTATCTGATCTATGTAGTCTGCTAAGGCTTGCAGGTGTTGGGGTATCACATTTCTTAGTTGAACAAAAGATAAAAGATATGATTATATGGTAATAAATCAAATTAAATACCCGATCACAGATATAATAAATCTAATCAGGATTATCGGTGACATTTTAAATATTAAATTGGTAAGCCCACTGATATTAAGAAGCTTTTCTGTCGTAAAGAATAGTGCGTTAGATGACTATTCAGATAGGACAGCCCTGATATTCCAGTTAATACTTTCGGTAGTCGTTAAGTCTCTAAAAGTAGTCCATTGCCGATCAGAGTTTTGATACAGATAATCTCCGTTTACATTAGCAGGACCAGCATCACATCCTGTCACTTGAGTGGCTTGCTCTACACCAAAAACCAAGCCAATCCAGATTTCTGTTCCATCAATGAGATAAGGGGTGTTCAGCGGTATTGTATTCCAGCTATTAGCAGCGAGGGAGACTTCCTGGGCTAAAATTTCAGTAGCTGGACTACCATCTGATCCGTCACCCCCATAGATGATCACCTCTGAGCTATTAGGTACATCTAAGATATAGACGTCTAAAGCCTCAATGGTTTGACCTGTATAAGCTCTCATGATTATATTAGGAAATCTTGCTGCAGTCACATATTCACCAGGTAGAAATGTCGGACCTGTTGCATTATCCCCATCATAATTAAGTATTTGCTCATCTGCATCGTCATCACCACATGAACTAAAACAGACACCTGATAATATAATGGTACAGCAGAGTAATAGCCTTAGCATGTTCATACTTGAATTTTAGAGTTAGTCAAATAAATTGTCATAAGAATCTCCAGAGGAAGATCCCGATCTATATTGGGCATCTTTCTCAGGCATGTCTAAGTCTAACACATCATCGGCTTGTTCTGTTCCGCCGAGTAATAATAAACTACTTTTCTTCTCGTATTCTGCCAGCATCTTGAGTCCTTGTTCCTCAAATACTCCGTTCTGTAAGTCCACACTATCCATGAAACTAGAAGACATTTCCATCAGTTGTTCCATCTCACCTACTTTATTAGCAACATCATCAGCAATAGCCTCCATAGAAGCATCAAACATGGCACGTTTATCAGAATCACCCTTGATGATGCTCATAGCAGATTTCATTGCTGAGTGAGATGCTCTGATAGCTTTTCTTTCTTGCTCCTTTACTTTAACTTGATCCTTAGTGTCCTCGAGCAGGATTTCAGAGTTAGAGTACATCTTAGTCAGCACTTTGTAGAGAACGCCGATTTTACTATGAAGAGCAGCATACTTACTATTAGTCTCTTTCAGTCTCGCTGCCTTCCTGCTGGATAATAACATCGCCTTCTGATTTCCCTGCTCTTTCGCTTTTCGTGCGATCAACATATTCTGCTCAATCTCTTTGTTATTATCAGACATCATGGTTTTAAGCTTTCTTGCCTGTCCCCTGAGTTCTCCTATCTGTTTTCCCATTTTTCTGAGATTCGCCTCTAAGTCTTCTATATAACTCTTCAGTATTCCCACTGGATCTATAGTGACAAATATGCCTGTTATCTTTCTCATGATGCCCTTATAAGCATAACTGATTAAGGCTCTCATCTTAGGATCTAAAGCCATGTAGATGATAGCACCTAAAGCTAATAGTGTCACGGCAAGACCTAAGGTAGTCTTGACCAATGCTAGCAGAGCACCAATATTGGTGGCAACCAAAAACCCAAATAAAGCTATGATACCGACCAAGAAAATTGTACCCGTGACTCCCTCTGGTCGCTTCCAAAATGTTTTGGGTTTAGACCCTCCATCAATACTGCTGAAATCAGTCATAATTTTTAGTTTTTATATATTTCCTGTGATAAGTGACATATCTTCTTCTATGATTTCTGTCACACTATTATAAGCGGTTAAAAATTCGTTTTTAGTATTTTCAATCTTCGTTTTGGCCTCCTGAATTTCATTATCTACATTACCAATCTTTTGCTTGTAAAGTTCCATTTCTTCCTTCATCTTAGTAATCTTCTTCTCGTATTCTCTAATTTTTTCTTGTAGCTTAATAGCGTCTTCTTTTTTCTTGCTGACTCGAGTGTCCATCTGGTTTTGCAGCGCTTCAGCAAATTTGGATTTTTCAGAGTTCAAAACTTTTTTGTACTGCTTGGCAGAGCTTAGTAATTTGCTCTTGGTCAGCCCCATGGTGGAGGCAGTAGCAAAGGCAGATTTGACAGCCATAGACTTATCCATATCCATGTCCTCCATAGATGCAACTGACTGCTTAAATTTTATATAATCAAAGTCTGGACTTGCATTAGACTTTATGGCTTTCAGCAGTGCCGAGTGGAATTTATTGTCAGGATCAGTTACAGCGCCAAATAGCTTTTTCAGGTCTATGGTCATATATCTCTTATATACTTTTCGAAGATTTATAGTTCAATAAAGTAAAATAAAGGCTTTCAGTTGATTTTCTTAGACTATCTGACATATTAATTTGATGAACAGTGCTATTCAGAGCCATATCAAGCAGAGATACCCTAATCTAAGCTTCATGATAGTTGTAGAATTTCTCATTGTGCTGATATTGTGATCGATACATATAGATGCTAAGTAATATATTTTTAAGCCTCGCTATGTGATTTTCATTCCGGAATTCGAGTGATTATCTTAATTTAGGCTTCTATGAAAATACTGCACACAGCGGACTGGCATATCGGTAAGACGCTCTACAAACAAGAGCTGAATGAACAGATACGGCTCTTCTTCGAGTGGCTCATTGGGGTGATACAATCAGAGAAAGTAGACGTTCTTTTGGTATCTGGTGATATCTTCGATCTTGCTAATCCCTCTAATGCAGATAAAAAGATGTATTACAGAATGCTACACCGTCTCAATGCCCTTAGCATTACTTGTATTATTACGGCTGGCAATCATGATAGTCCGTCGCTAATCGAAGGGCCTAAAGATTTACTGGATGAATTAGATATACACGTAATCGGACATGGGAGCCCCATTGAAAGGCAACTGATGTGCGTGACATCCTCAGACGGCGAAAAAGCCCATTTTTTGGCGGTTCCATTTTTGCGCCCTGGGGATATTGATATGAAGCAGTCAGGACTGTCTTATACCGACAAAGTATCCTCACTCAGAGATGGAATTGTAGCACACTATCAGTCACTTTGCCAGATGGCACAGGATCAAGATTCGAGTCTACCAGTCCTTGCTATGGGGCATCTTTATATTCAAGGGGTTAGTCTGGCAAGTAAGAGGAGTGAGAGAGACATTCATATTGGTAATTTGGCAGGTTTATCCGTCGATAGTTTAGATGGCATGTTTGATTACATTGCCTTAGGCCATATCCATAGGCCACAGCAGCTAAATAAGTCAGGGACTATTAGGTATGCTGGTTCTCCTGTTGCACTGAGCTTTTCTGAGCGGAAGGATGAAAAGCAGGTGATTTTAATTGATGTAGTAGCTGGCACTATCGCAGATATACGACCCATGCCCGTACCTATATTTCGGTCACTCTCTCGAGTATCAGGCACGCTACTAGAGGTTAAGGAGTCACTTAAGGCCTATCGATCCAATGGTAAACTTTCATCCTATATTGAAATTATTGTTAAAGAGGCTATTAGAAATGAATCCATTATTTTAGAGACTATCGCATTAGCAGAATTATCATCTCCTCATTACAAAATCATTAATCATAAGATTCAATTTTTAGAATCATCTACACCATTGAGTGATCAGGTAATGGCAGAAGATATCGAAGACCTTAAACCAAGAGATGTATTTCTCCAACGCATTAAGCATGAGTCATTGTCCCGAGAGGATTTAGAATCTCTAACAGAAGCTTTTGATGAGGTCTATGCGGCAACTCTAATCGATGGAATATGAAATTACTGAGCATAAGCTTTAAAAACATCCACTCACTTAAAGGCAGGCAAAAAGTGAGATTTGATAAAGAGCCACTGCTGAGTGCTGGTATATTTGCTATCACGGGTGCGACTGGAGCAGGTAAATCTAGCCTTTTAGATGTGATTACATTAGCGCTGTTCAATCAAGTGCCTCGATTCAAAAGTAAAATAAGTAAATCAGAGATTCAGAAAATGGGATCCGTGGTAACCCATTACACTGATGAAGCATGGGCTGAAGTACGATACCAAGTCAGACAAAGATCATATCTGTCCAGGTGGGAAATTTCTAAAACCAGAAGTGGTCAATTTAGAGACTATGATATGTCTATTACTGATCTTACCACTAACCGTGAATTGAGTAGTAAAAAGAGTGATGTGCCCGTCATTAATGCTTCACTCATAGGTCTGAATTACGATCAATTTATCAGGTCAATCGTATTATCTCAAGGAGAGTTTGCCAAGTTCCTTAAGTCGAAGAAGGGAGAGCGATCAAAGCTGTTAGAGGATATCACGGGAACGCACATCTATCGCGATATTGGAGCTAAAGCCTACGAATTTCTTAAAGAAAAGAAGCAAGCCACAGAATTGGTCAGTGCACGTTTAGATACGATCAGCTTTCTTAGTTCAGATGAAAAGTCAGAGCTGCATCAATCTGTCTCGAAGAAGCAGGAGGAACTGAAACAATTGCTAATGGCTGCAGAACGGGCCACTAAGCACAAGGAAATTAAGCAAGTAGCGCTGGACTATGAAAGCAAAAAAGATGCAATTCAAAAAGAAGAACGTGAATATCAGTCTTTCATTACTCATCATGCTGAAGAAGAAGGGCGGCTAAAAATACATCAATCACTGGTACCTCTCGCAGCGGATATGAAGGCACTCCACGACGCTGAGCACGTCTATAAGCACGAGGTAGAGGATATAGAAAGCTACCATTCTAAATTAGTCAAGTTTACAAACGAGACTAACGCTGCTATAACAGAAATGTCATCTCTGGTAGGCAAAGAGCTCGCCGCCGACTCCTTTACTAAAGAAATGGAAGCCTTCGAGAGGCTGATTGATAAATATGATAATCAACTAGAGCAGATCGTAGCTAAAGGCAAGGATCTCCGAAAGCGTATAGCTGAAGAGCTGCCACACCTTCAGACAGCACTGCAAGATAAGTTGACTGATAAGGTCAGTCCATCAGAGGCAATACAGTTAATAGATACTAGAATGGAAGACATAGGAGGCGCTTCAGAAGTCTCTACTCCAGAGCTTATTGTCCAAAAGAATGAACTTCAGCTTCAGATTGATAAGACCCACTCCTGGATCAAAATATTGGAGCAGGAAATAAAACTTCGTGAAACGTCTGAAACGATTCAATCAGAAATCGCAGACCTACAAAAATCAGCTACAATTATTGAGCGACAAATAGAGAAACATGATGCTAAATTAGTTGAAAATAAGCAAGAAATTGATACCAGAGAAAAAGAAAATAAGCGTGCTATTGCTCATGCATCTCTGGAAGAGCATCGGGCTCAGCTAGTGGATCAAGAACCGTGTCCGCTCTGTGGATCATTGGACCATCCCTTAGCCTTGCATCAAGCGTATCAGGATGTAGGCCAACTTTCCGTAGCCCTAACTGCACTAAAAGTAGCAAGGCAGGAAATCGAAGCAACATTAGAGTCAGCGAAATTAGATCAGGCTTCGACTGAAGCAAAAGTCAAGGCCTTGCAGCGGCAGGTGCAAGCTCATCAGGAAGAACTTAGCTCAGTGACGCTGGACAAGTCAGAGCGATCGAAACAGTATCCTGAACTGAAGAACATACGCTATGAAGACGGAGCGAACTCCGTCGAGACGCTGGAGAATATGATGCAGCAAGTGGATCAAAACTTACATCACCAGCGAGAAATTAACTCCATTAAGTCGATCAGGAATGATTATGATCTGTTAGCTAAAATCATAGATGACTATCAGGCGATCAAGAAAATCAGAAATAAAGCATACCAAGGCAAGGATATACACAGAGACGCCAATCAAATTCAAGATAAATACACTACGGCTATGGCGGCGCATAAAGAGCAGGCCGCTTTATTAAAAAAATCTAAAGCGCAGAAATCTATATTGTCTGAACAGATAGCTAGGCTGACAGCATCGCTAACGAACTCTGCTAAAAAAATAGGATTTAGTGATATTAAGTTAGCTCAGAAAGCTCTGCTATCCCCCCAAGACTCAGAAAGAATAGCAGCTACTGTAGATAGACTTAGAGCAATGGCCACTACTATTTCTACTAAGAAAGAGGCGCTGGCTATGCTGAAGTCAAAGCTGGCGAATGATGAAATTCCTGAAACTGGATTAGATGAAATAAACAATCAACTCGTTGCTCTGAATAATCATATTCAGTTGGCTAATAAGGACATCGGATCACTACAAGAGCAGATCAAACAGGATAATGCCAAGTTGAAACAGCATAAGTTATTAAAAGAAAAACTAGACGAACTGATTGTAAACAATCGAAAATATGAACTGCTCAATCAATACATAGGAGATGCCAAGGGAACAAAGTTCTCTAACTATGCTCAAGAGCTGACGCTGTCTCGACTCCTGAGTATTGCAAATGCTAGACTAAAGACAATGAATGACCGCTATATGCTGAAGCATGATCTGGATGATGATGATCTTCTGGTCATCGATCAATATCAGGGCAATGCTGAGCGAGTGGTGCGGACGCTAAGTGGGGGAGAGACATTCATAATTTCACTGGCGCTGGCGCTCAGCCTTAGCGATCTAGCTTCTAAGAATGTAAGTTTAGAGAGCTTATTTATTGATGAGGGATTTGGCACACTCGACCCAGAAACCCTGGACATGGCTCTTAGCACTTTAGAAAAGCTTCAGAATGACAGTGGTAAGACTATTGGAGTCATCTCACATGTCGAAGCCATCAAAGAACGTATGCTCACGCAAATCAAAGTCAACAAAAATGCTCAGGGGTACGGGGAGATAAAGATTATCGGTTAGCGATGAAGCAGAACCTTATTATTAATATGCTCCACGCCTTGCCTTGTCGCCAGTGAGCGACTTTAGAAATGCTATTAGATTCTGGACCTCTGAATCATTTAATTCAAAGGATTTTAATAATTGACTTTGATTGGCATGACCACTTAAGTTATGTTGGTAATGATCTAATACCTCCTCTAAACTATAGAGACTTCCATCAAACATGTAAGGCGCTGTCAAGGCTACATTGCGCAAGCTAGGAACTCTAAATTTTCCGATATCAGTAGTGTTCAATGTAATCAGAGCTCGTCCTAAATCTGGATAATCGACATAAAGACCATTATTTTCAAATGATTGATTCGTCAGCAATTCGCCCGAATGACACGAAGCACAATTGAGCCTTTCGCTGAAGAAAAGTGCTCTTCCTCTGAGAGCAGAAGATGATAGAGCTGTAAGGTCACCTTTGATATAATTATCATATGGCGAATCAAAACTCGTCAACGTTCTGACATAGCTTGCCAAGGCTCTTGGAAGGTTATATCCATTTACATTCGATCCATAGGCTGACGAAAATAATTGATTGTAAACGGGATTAGCCTGTAATCTATCTATTAGAGTTATTATTGAAATACCCATTTCGTTTTCATCTTCTATCGGGACGAGAGCTTGGATGTCAAGCTTAGCTACACCACCATCTTTATTTATTCTCGTGAGATAGGCAGCATTGAGGAGTGATGGCGGATTTCTATCACCCAAATTGCCATGGATGCCTGGTGTAATTGAGAGAGAATCGGCGAATGCAAGATCGACCTTATGGCAGCTGGCGCAAGATATTGTGCTATCTAACGATAAAGATGGATCATTAAACAGGCGTTTGCCTAAATTAATTTTAGCCTCCGTTAAGGGGTTATCTTCTGGCACCTTAAAGGTGGAGACATGCGGAGGGACTAAGCTTTCAGCGGTAATATGGTCTTTATCTGATATGTCTTTGCATGCTATCCATATCAAACAAAGTATTCCAATCGATGAAACTATATATAAGCTTAATCTACTGATAGTGCAGATTCAAGATTGGATACTAATAGCTGAGCCAATGCTAGATTATTACCTGTATGAGTGTCTTGGTTTTCGACTGTCTTAAAATCGACAGACTCAAAGAATTCATTCATATCAAATACAAAACTGATTGTACTGTCGTCATCAATTGCCCGATTCGTAGATATTGAGATATTCTTAAGTAATGGATTAGAACCTATATGATAACTTATCGGTGTATCAGGAAGATCATCACCGTCAGTATCTACTTCACCATCTATTCTGACGAATTTGTAGCCCGAATTCCAGTTCCAGTGCATAGAAGGATCTTTCATACCAAGAGGATCAGAACTCGGTCGAGATGTGAAGTCAGTCTCTGTCTGATTGTTCGTAGTTTCATCTACTCCTATAAAGAAATCAAATTTTACAATGTTAGTAGCAGGGATTCTGTCACCTACAGTGAATAGGTTGCCAGGACCTGCAAGAAGGTAATCTGAGGATAGGTCAATCACAGCATCGTCAGTTTGAGTCATCTTAAGTCCGCCGATGTAATAATTAGCTACCTTAAAGCTGACCTTCGACCCATTTAAGTCATATACTTGACCAAATGCAAGGTCCTCATCATTTATCTGGAATTCGAAATCAAATTTTAGCTCTGCAGTATCGCTGTCAGTCTCATCACCACAACCTTGGATGGTAAGTAATAAAACAATGGCAGATGCTATAAGATATATGTTGAAATTTGCCTTTATCATTTAATTTGCTTTTGTAAGTTATCGATCAAAAAAGAGGCTTGGGAAATTTGATTCAAGCTGTGTATCTGAGGATCACTTGTGATATCATATATATTACCGTCATCTCTGAAAATATCAAGTAAATCAATGGTAATCTCTTTTTCTCCATCGTCGTCACTCAGACTAACCGACGTACTCCTCAGCATATCATCTGAGCCGATATGTAGTGCTATATTGGTATCTGTATCACCATCACCAGTGGAATCCATAATGCCTTCTATTTTAAAGAAAATGTAGCTACCCCAACCAATCCAATATTCTCCAGGCTTAGCAAGCGGATGATCTCCAGAATAGTCCGCTGGTATACTGGCGTTTTGCATAGGATTTAAGCCAAGACCAAATTCCAATTGAGTGGGATCGTTGATGTCAATATTTTCTAAGTTCAACCTATAACCAGTTCTTGATGATTCAATACTTGAGTGACTATCAGTCAGATTTAAAAAGTCTATGTCCTTAACTTTTTGAATATCTATGCCATCAGAAATGGTGATATCAGATATGTAAACAGAAAATCGAGTGAATTTTATCTTTCGACCATCAGGATATTCATATTCATCAAGCATAACGAGTGGCTCGCCCTCATACTCCAACTTAAAGATGACGTCATAGTCGTATGCTTCGTCTCCGCAGGAAAACATACAAAAACACAATGAAATAGCAGCTAATAATCGAACCATATAAAACATAGTAGAGAACTAACGTTCTGCGCGTCAGATATGTTTACCAAAAATTTGTCTCTCAGACGCGCTCACCATCTTTATCAACTACCTGGTGAATATACTTGACTATAATGAAGCTAATCTGTGATAAATGGATAGTCCTTTTGTGTGTAGTTATCAGTATAAAGCTCAGATGGATCTGGGTAAGAAGACTCTTCAGCGAATTTCACGGCTTCGTCTAATTCTTTTTTGATGGCATCCTTGATAGCTTTTACTTCTGATTCAGATGCAATCTTATCGGCCAATATTTTGGCTTCAATTGCTTTAACTGGGTCTAAATTCTTGTAGTGTTGTAGCTCTTCTTTTGTCCTATATTTGGCTGGATCTGAGACAGAGTGCCCTTTATATCTGTAGGTCTTGATCTCCAAGAAGTAAGGGCCCTGGCCTGAGCGAATATATTTAGCGGCTTTAGTTATAGCTTCATGGACGGCTTCTGGTGACATCCCATCCACTTGCTCACTTGGCATATTAAAGGGCTGACCGACCTTATAAATATCAGTAGCTGCGCTAGTCCGCTCTACCGAGGTACCCATAGCATAGCCATTATTCTCACAGATATAAAGTACTGGAAGGTCCCAAGTCTCAGCCATATTAAATGATTCGTACAACGAGCCTTGTCTAGCTGCTCCGTCGCCGAACATGGTGACCGCCAAATTTGAAGACTTTCTGTATTTCTCAGCGAAGGCAATGCCTGTTCCAATCGGAATCTGGGCGCCTACGATACCATTTCCTCCAAAATAATTATGCTCCTTAGAAAAGAAGTGCATCGACCCTCCTTTACCTTTTACGCAGCCCGTACTCTTCCCAAATAGCTCAGCCATACAAGACTTAGAGTCTAAGCCTCTGCTGAGCGCTATACCGTGCTGTCTGTAGGCAGTCACGACTTTATCTTCATTAGTCAGTGCTGATACCATGCCTGCTGCAATGGCTTCCTGTCCAATATAAACGTGGCAAAAGCCCCTGATTTTTTGCTGACCATAGGCCATCAGCGTTCTTTCCTCAAATCTTCTAATGCGATACATGACCTCAAACCACGATAAGTAGGTCTCTTTATTATATGAAGAAGCTTTTTCTTGCTTCTCTGTCTTCTTCTTTGGTTTAGTTGAAACTGCCATATATTATTTGGATTGATACACAAGATACTTGATCTTTAAGATAAAGAGAAACAGCCATGGCTGTTTTCTAAGTAACAAGCTATTCTTTTTAATAACTCGTCTCTGACTAAACAGCTTTTGATTAAATATGTTGACCTGCGGGCTCCAGTTACTTCAGCTTCTAAAGATCAATGGCGTCTACCGTTCCGATTCCTTCACGATAATTCTATAGTTAGAACTAACTGCTTTACATTTACCTACCAAATCCTAAGTATTGCTTCTACAATCCATCAAGCTTACCAATTTTAAAAACTACACGGCAGCTCAACTACACTTCAAGGAGAGGACCGTTGTTTTTACAGGATTGAATGGTGCTGGCAAGACTAACTTACTGGATGCCATCTACCTGTTAAGTTTTGGCAAGAGTCGCTACTTATTAAGAGATTCTAAGTTGATCATTCACGGAGAAGATTATTTTAGAATAGAAGGGACCTATATTCAGCAGCAGGGCGCTACGGACTTAGTAATTATCAAATATCCGAAAGGCGGTAAGAAGGAGATCGTATTAAATGCGAAGAAAAGAGATAAAATTTCCGATCACGTGGGAGCAATTCCATTAGTAATGATTGGGCCTCGAGACATTCAATTATTTTTTGAAGGGAGCGCTGATCGGCGAAAATTTTTAGACGCTGGCATCAGTCAGTATAACAAAGCATATCTTCAACATCTGATCACTTACAAGAGAATATTGCTGCAGCGTAACAGTTATTTGAAAAGCATCAGGTCTATAGGAGCTGATGAGGCTTTACTTAGTAGCTATGATCGACAATTAATAGGTCCAGCAGAATATATAAAAAGTATCCGAGAGCAGTTTATAGAAGATTTTTCCCTCTTATTTATGGAGATCTACAAGTCCATATCAGGAGGCCGAGAAATTGTATCATGTGACTATCGCAGTCAGTTATTGAGTCAAGACTTTCTGACATCCTTATCAGCTTCGAGAGAGAAGGATATAGTACTCCATCGGACCACTGTTGGCATCCATAAGGATGACATCATCTTTAACATGGATAAGCAGGTGCTGAAGCAGTTTGGCTCGGAGGGCCAGATGAAGAGCTTTCTTATCAGCCTAAAACTCGCTATGAAAGAGAAAATAAAGGCCGAGACTGGCAAGACTCCAATCTTACTGATTGATGATATCTTTGCTAAGCTTGATGCAGATCGAGTGCGGAACTTATTAGCTTATATCCATCATTATGATGATACGCAGATCTTTATCTCTGATACATCGGCAGATCGGGTATCAACTATTCTGCGGGATACATCTATAGCACATCAAGTATTTAACATTGAGGAGAATTCACCAAAACTAATCTATGAAGAAGAAGGGTAACGAAGAAACATTACAGAATGTGCTCAAAGCATTTGTTGGGCAAAAGAGAATCAAAAGAGGGTATTCAGAAATGGATATTAAAAAGTTCTGGTACGAGAAAATGGGGATGACTATCGCTAATTATACGAAAAGTCTACGGTATCGAAATGGAGTATTAACCGTGGAAATCACTTCTATACCTTTGCGGACGGAGCTCCAATATAGTAAAGACAAGCTGATCAAATTATTATCTGATGAATTTGATCAACTTGAATTTACTGATGTGCGGATTCTATAAGCTTAGGCTATTGATCACGCTCTATTTTTCTCCTTTTTAATTTTCTTCTTGCCTTTGGTTCTAGCTGCTAACTGAACGGCAGCCTTAAGATTTACCGTTCCACCAGATACACTTAACAAACCAAAATCTATAAGCTCATCGGATCCTGGCTTTTTGACGCTAATACTATATGGAACTGAAGATTCCATAATAATGGATCTCACTTGTTTAGCAGTGAGCGTGGGAAAGTATGATCTAAGCACTGCAGCTATGCCAGCTACAACGGGCGCTGCCATGCTAGTGCCCTGAGCAATACGGTAGTTATCATCTGGAGTAGTAGAATACATGTGGACTCCTGGAGCGAATACATCTACGTTATCTTTGCCGTAATTAGAAAATCCTGCAGCTAAACCTTCTCCAGTCTGATAGGATAGAGCACCCACTTCTAACCATACTTTAGAATTCTTCTTCTTCCAAAATAAAAAGCCTTTAGGCTTAGCAAATTTATCGTGTGGAAAGTTATCTGACGTATCATTATTCTGCCCTTCATTACCAGCTGCATGCACTAATAACACATCCCGTTTCTCTGCGTAGCGTACCGCATCATCTACCACCTGCTTATTCCAAGAATAACCCTTCCCAAAGCTCATATTTATGATGCTCGCGCCATTGTCCACAGCATAGCGAATCGCATTAGCTACATCCTTATCGTGCTCATCTCCCGCTGGGACTGCCCTAACTGCCATAATCTGCACATTTCTCGCGATACCTTTGACTCCAATTTCATTATCCGCAACTGCTCCGATAATGCCAGCTACATGAGTCCCGTGAAATGCATCTGGGCCTTCTACATCGTTATTACCATAAATACTCTCGGTCTGATCATCGTAATTATCACCTATAATCTCTCGGGAATCAAAGTCAGGATTATAGTAGAAATCTACCTGATTCTGATAGTGAGTCACTGCACCTGTTAGCTCTTCGTCAATCAGTTCTCTAATGTCCATCATCGTCGGACTTTGACCATTCTCAGCTTGATATTGCAACAATAGATCATTGATGGCATTTTTAAACTCGCCCGGGATCTCTACTGATGTGGTATCTATATATTCTGGCGAAAGCTCAACATCTCCAATCTGGTCTATGTAGCCATCTACCATGCCGAGTACAAATTCCCTTTGCATTTTGAAGTTATCTGCATTCGCCTTGTTGGCTTCTCTTTTTGATTCTACTTCTTCTTTATATTTTAGGAATAAATCATATTCTTTTTTCTGTTTTTTTGTTAGCATATCTGGATTCGCGTCTTTATACTTGGGTCGAAACTTAGCATACAGCCTGGTCACCTCCAGAGTCTCTCCATTGACATTAGTACCATCGGCATTTCCAATGAAGTTCCAGCCATGGACGTCATCTATGTAGCCATTCTTATCATCATCAATTCTATTTCCTGGAATTTCATCAATATTAGTCCACACGTTAGACTGAAGATCCTCGTGTTCAATATCGATACCTGAGTCGATCACCGCTACCACGACGGGAGAGGAGGCTCGATCAGCCAGAAGTTCATTATATGTTTCTTCTAATTGAATATTAGAATAATACCAGTCATTGGTCGGCTGCTGACCATAAGTAATTGAGCTGAAGAGAACAGCTAAGGCAAACGAGATATTTTTCATAGGTTATAGTTTTGGAATAAATTGCCCGACAGCAAATAACTAAGTTAGGTCAACTAAAGGAGTCTTAACTATATGCTTCGGAGACGTTTCATGCGATTTGACATTTATAATAATAGGACCGTAAAGATATGATATTCAACATATTGTCCTAATCTTAAAGGTGCAGTAAAAAATTAAAGAACAAATTGATTAACAAGCATATATTAAGAATTGGTTGTACTTAGTTTACTTTTAAGCAATATTTAAGAATTCAACTGATGAGTCCGTTTAAATTGATCATGTATTCCTTTTTAGTGGCAATAAGCACTATGACTTCGGCTCAGAAGATAACCATAAGCTTAGGAGGTGGGGCGACATTGTATACTGGGGATCTGGACCCCGTACCCATGTCAAATATCATACAGAATACAGGAACTGCCTATCAATTCTTTGTACGCCAGTCCATGAAAGATCGTCTAGCGCTACGGATCAATTTTAACATCCTCAATATCAGTGCTTCAGATGATAAATCGATTGATAGTCCAGTAAGGCTAAATCGAAATTTATCATTTCAGAATAAATTAGTGGAATTAAGCTTATTAGGTGAATTTGATATGATTAAATGGAAAGGGTGGAGTCTTTATGCAGCGGGCGGTCCAGCCGTATTCAGGCATAGTCCTAAGGCGGTCAATATAGTGGATGGTCAACTGGTAGAACTGCAAAGCTTAGGAACTGAGGGTCAAGGATTAACCGCAGCTCACTCAAAGGCTCCCTACAAATTGTTACAGTTCGCCATTCCCCTCGGTGGTGGTATGCGGCAAGCCATCACTAAACAACTAGCAATTCAAGTTGAGATGTTAGGACGATTCACGTTTACTGACTATTTGGATGATGTGGCTTCTCAGACCTATGTGGAGATTGGGGCTCTGACAGAGCTGAATGGGGTGCTAGCTGCACAGTTAGCTGATCCGTGGATTGGTAGAGACTCCCGCAAACCAAGTGTCAGCCCAGAGACCACTGGCATTGTTCGAGGTAATCCTGCCGTGAATGACTATTACTTATCTGGTACGATATCTGTCATCTATAAGATAATCGGAGATGGCAGGTCGGAAATTAAATGCCCAGTTTTTTGATTTCTTAGCTGCAGTCTCTATTTTACCATTGGTCTTCAAAATCCAATCCTTGAGAGCTACGATAACTGATACGACTCTACGCGCTACTTTGCAAAAGCATTGGTCATTCAGCTCTTTCAGGTCTATCCAGCTACCAGTCATCAAAAGCTTTATACAAAACAAATCATGTCTTGCTATCATGCCTACGGGTACTGGTAAGTCTCTTTGCTACCAGCTCCCATCTCTAATAGTGGACGCACCGATCTTAGTGATATGTCCGCTCGTATCTCTCATGCTGGATCAATGCTATCAGGCGACTAAATATGGGATCAGAGCGCTCTCTATTCACTCTGGAATGAGTAGTGATGAGAAAGCGGTAGCTTATCAGCAATTTGGCGATGGCAAATGTGATTTACTTTTTGTCTCACCTGAGAGATTGGAGCAGGCCTCCTTCAGAGAGCTGCTTCTCCGAACTACAATAGCTGGTATCGTGATTGATGAGGCACATTGTATTTCTCAGTGGGGTTATGACTTCAGGCCAAGCTATTTAAAGCTGCATCAGCTATCTGAGATGAAGCCCGATGCTCCAATATTAGCTTTAACAGCGACAGCGACTCAGCGTGGCGCTGCTGATATAATAAGACTCCTGAGCGTATCTAATATGAGATTGATTAGGAAGGATCAACAAAGATCCAATCTGAGGCTGCACATTACCAAGCTTGATGACAAGCGAGGATATATCCTAAATCATCTCGACCGATATAGTGCCACAATCATCTACGTGCGCAGCCGTAAGCACGTGGAGGTATTTAGTGATTACCTACAGAGCCAAGGGGTTAATGCTATACCATATCACGCTGGCTTATCTAAGATACAACGGGAGAAAAATCAAGCGCTGTGGTTCTCAGGACACCGGCAGTGCATAGTAGCTACTAATGCCTTTGGCATGGGCGTCAATAAAAATAATGTCAGACAGGTCTTCCACTACGGCATACCGCCCACTATAGAAGAGTATGTACAGGAGATCGGTAGAGCTGGTCGTGATGGTCAGATAGCTGAGTGTCACATGCTGTACAACCAAAAGGATATCAGCCTCGATAGATTTCGAGAGAGGCAAATCATCGATTGGCAAGGCTTCATCGATGCTATCTCCACTAAATCGCTCAACGTCTTTCGCCAAAATAAGCTTCAATCATTAATGAGTAAATTGGGCCTTGACGATACTGATGTACATAAGAATAGAATGCTGAATCAAGTCAAGCTAAGAGGTCTGAGGACCTTATTTGAGCGTATTCAGCAGCCAAAGCTAGACCACTTCATGCATATGTATACTTATATTCAGTTGTCGTCATGCAGGCACGTATACTTGAGTCATTACTTCAACCATGAAGAAGTGTCGGTTTGCCATAATTGTGACAACTGCATAAATCTATCTTCAAAGATGCTGCAGCAACTGGATAAGGCAGAAATTCTAAGCTTAATTCGAAGTTTACATTCGATAAAAATTGATGATGTCATTTCTAAATTTTCATCTTACAAGAGAAGAGACGTACTCCGTGCCATATCAGAACTTTATGAAGAAGAGCTGCTGGTATGTCAGGACCATATGATCTATAGAAAAGATGTCTTTTGAATCAGCAAAGAATCACCTTCGCGGTCAGCAATGATATAAGTCATGATCAGAGGATGCACCGCATCTGCCGTACTTTGGCACAGGCAGGATGTGACGTCACGCTAGTCGGTAGGCTTAGGTCGTCTTCCACTGATATAGGAAAGCTTGGGTTTAAAACGTATCGTATTAAGTGCTACTTTAATTTTGGCTTCTTCTTCTATGCAGAATTTAATCTGCGCCTATTACTTTATCTGTTGCAGGCTAAGACTGATGCAATTAGTGCGGTCGATTTAGATACACTGTTAGCATGTCGCACTTCAAGTAAGCTGAGAGGACTCAAGCTCTATTTTGATGCCCATGAGATATTTACCGAGGTGCCAGAGTTGACAGATCGTAATTTGATTAAAAAGATATGGGCTTGGATTGGACATCTATGCATTAATCCTCAAGTATCTTGCTATACCGTGAACGACAGCTTAGCTAAGATATTAAGTAAGAAATATAACGTCCCATTCGTATCAGTATATAACTATCCTATACAGAGTACTAAGCTTACAGAACAGGAGATAAATGGGCCAGTGCGACTCCTCTATCAAGGTATGGTGAATCGGGGTCGAGGTGTCTTGGAAGCCATTGAAGCCATAAAAGATCAAAGTTCAATATCTCTCGACATCATAGGCGACGGCGACATTATAGAAGATGTACGGGTGCAAGCGCATCGAAGCACAGCTAATATCAATTTGTTAGACTTTGTGAGCCCAAATAAATTGACGCAACTGACGTCACATTATCATATAGGGCTCAACCTATTGGATAGCAGCAGTGATAATTATTATTACTCATCTGCCAATAAGTTTTACGATTATATTATGGCTGGGCTACCGATGATTACCATGGATTTTCCAGAATATAACAACATTATACATACTTATGAGGTAGGTGTACTCATAGCTAATCTAGATGCCCATACAATCTTGGCCGCTATAGAGCGCATAAAGCATAGATATGCTCACTATCGCAATCAATGTTTGATAGCTCGGAAAGAACTAAGGTGGTCTCGAGAAGAGTCAAAGCTTTTAGCTATCTATTCTTCTGAATTAGCTCCGGATGAATTTAGATGAACATCACTTTTATTCGCCAAATCTAACAGAAAGGCATACTCCTTAGCCGTCTCCTTCTGCCGCTGAAATCTTCCAGAAGCACCACCGTGACCAGTATCCATGTTGCAATAAAGATAAAGTGGATTATCTCCGGTCTTATATTCTCTAAGCTTGGCGACCCACTTCGCTGGCTCCCAATATTGCACCTGAGAATCAAATAATCCCGTGGTTACCAACATTGGAGGATAAGTCATGCGTTTCACATTATCATAAGGAGAGTAAGATAACATGTAGTCATAATATTCTTTCTTTTTAGGATTGCCCCATTCATCAAATTCAAAGGTCGTGAGCGGTATAGTCTCATCTAACATTGTGGTAATGACGTCCACAAAGGGTACCGCTGCGATTACCCCAGCCCATAGCTTAGGTTCCATATTAACGATAGCGCCCATGAGTAAACCCCCTGCACTTCCACCCATCGCATACAGCTGATTGTCAGCACTATAGCCTTTGTCTTTTAAAGCTTTACCACAATCGATGAAATCGGTAAATGAATTCTTCTTTCTCAAAAGTTTACCGTTATCATACCACTGCTTACCCAATTCTTGACCCCCGCGAATATGAGCGATAGCATAGACAAATCCTCGATCTAAGAGACTCAGACGAGACGACCTGAAAGTTGGGTCCATGCTACTGCCATATGAGCCATAGGCATAAAGCAGACAGGGGGCACTGCCATCCACCTTTACATTCTTGTGATATACGATGGAAATAGGAATATCCACACCATCCCTTGCTTTTATGTTGATGCGCTCAGTGATATAATCATCCGAACTGAAGTCACCGACTACCTCTGACTGCTTAAGCAGGGTCTTGGTCCTACTGTTCATATTGTAATCATACAGTGTATTTGGCGTCTTCATGCTCTGGTAGCCTATGCGCAAAATGTCTGTATCGAATTCTAAATTAGTCGTAGTATAAGAAGTATGGGCTGCCTCATCAAATTGAATGTAATGTTCTGCGCTACCGTCCCACGGTCTGACTCTAATCTCTCGTATGCCCTCGACTCTCTCGGAGAGAACCAGAAAGTCTTTGAAAATATCAACGCCTTGTAGAAAAACTTCTGGTCTGTGGGCGATGACTTCTTCCCAGTTTTCCTGAGCAGTCTTATCGAGCTTCGTTTTCATGAGTTTAAAGTTGGGAGCCTCATGGTTTGATCTTATGTACCAGTGATCATCGTAGTGCGACAGGTAGTACTCATGTTCATTTTCGATATCTCTGGGAATGAAAGTCTTGAATTGACCTTCGGGATCATTTGCGTTTAGATATTGATACTCCGTCGTCAGCGTATGTCCTGATATGATCATGATGTAGTCTTCTGACTTACTCTTAAATACGGCAGTATAAAAGGTATCATCATCTTCTTCAAAGATTAAGACATCCTCTTTTTGGTCAGTCCCCAATTTGTGTCTGTATATTTTATCGGACCTGAGAGTTACAGGATCTTTCTTGGTATAGTAAAGAGTCTTATTGTCATTAGCCCATGTAGCACCGCCGCTGGTGCCTTCGAGTACGTCACCCATCATCTCTCCCGTCACTAAGTCCTTAAAGCGTACGGTATAGATTCTTCTGCTGAGGGTATCTTCCCCGTAGGCCAGCATTTTATTATTCGGACTCACTGCTCGGCCACCTACGGAGTAATAATCATAAGGCGCAGCTAATTCATTCACATCTAAAAGCATTTCTTCTGCGGCATCCAGGGACTCTTTCTTGCGGGTGTACACAGCGTACTCTTTGCCTTCATCATATTTAGTCAGGTAGTAGTAACCATTATACTGATACGGTACGGAAAGATCTGTCTGTTTTATTCTACCTATGATCTCTTCATAAAGCTTGTCTTCGAAACTGTCCAAATGACTGAGTGATTTCTCCCGATACTCGTTCTCAGCATTAAGATAGTTCAGCACTTTAGAGGTATGAGCATCTGGTTCTTCCGCATTTTTTTGATCGTCAGTTAGCCTCATCCAGTAGTAATTATCTATTCTGTTGTCACCGTGGATTTCCATGGTTTTGGCTTCTTTCGGTGCTACTGGTGGTTTAATTATCATGGGCATATTTGCTTTGAGATTATCTTCTTCTGAATTATCAGTTTCTACGTTATTTACTGTTTCCTTAAGTCCAGAGCACGAATAAATAAAAAATATTATGGACGCGAATAAAATTTTCTGAGAAGGCTTGAAAATTGTCATAGATATAATTTAAAGTTATAGAAAATGCCCATTATTAGGCTTCGCAACTCTAATGTATTGTTTTCGCAAATCTTAAATGCAAGTCCGGATAATTAGTTCATTAATAAGGTGGTACATCTTTTCAACAAATTATATGAAAGTCTTGTCTCTAAAAGTGACTTTTGCGTTTTAAATACATCATCAGTATAGTTGTTTTTAACTGATCCTGGAACAAGCGAATTGAAACTACAGAATACGTATCAGCAAATCCTCACCATCTCATTACCAATCATGTTAGGAGGTGCTGCACAGAACCTCATAGTCTTAACGGACAATGTATTCTTATATCATCGCAGTTCATTAGAATTCGCATCTATAGGATTGATCGGAGTCTTCTATTTGGTCATAGCAGCTATGGGCTATGGATTCAGTCGCGGCGGTCAGATCATCATAGCCAGGCGCTATGGTGAGTCAGATACGACAGGAGTAGGGAAGAGCACCGTTTCTCTCTTCTATCTGGAGTTATTATTTGCCAGCATAATATTCATCTTCATTCAATGCTATGCTGAGGAGTTTTTAGCTTACTTCGTCAACGATCCTGCCGTATTGACTAAGTGCTTATTATATATTTATCCCAGATCTTATGGCCTATTTTTCAGCTTCACTGGAGTTGCATTGATAGGACTATACACCGCCATAGCAAAGACTAAATTCGTGATTTGGGACACATTACTCTTAGTCACGATCAATTTGGTATTAAACTACTGCTTGATCTTTGGCAAATTTGGATTGCCAGAGATGGGTATTGTTGGAGCAGCTTGGGCTAGTACTATTGCGGAGATTGTGGCTTTCATAGTCTTTGTGATTTATTTCTTCTATGAAGGCGCTTTCAAGCGATTCAGGATGTGGCATTTGCTGCGACCTGACTTGAAGGATATTACTAATATGCTCAGAATCTCTTTTCCCATAGTCCTACAAGCGGTAATTGGGATCGGCAGCTGGTTTGTATTCTTTTCGATCATTGAAAATTTAGGTCAGCGCTCTCTCGAAGTGTCTAATCTGATTAGAAATGTCTACCTCATCTTGTCAGTGCCTTGCTGGGGTTATGCTGCGGGTATTAATACTTTGGTCAGTAACTTCATGGGCTATCAAGGTTATGATGATATCATGTCCATCATCAGAAAGACGACTTTTCTATCCTTGATATCTAGCCTCATGATTACTCTGCCAGTGATCCTCTTGCCAGAATATAGTCTTTATCCTTTGTTCGGCTCGGAGGATATGAGTATTATGTACGAAGCCGGCAGTCTGTTTTGGATACTGTTATTTATCATGATAGCATTCTCCGTAGGGGGCGTGATCATCAGTGGATTAGTGGGTACGGGAGCTACGATGGTGGCTCTATATATTCAAGGAGGAATGGCAATCCTTTACGTCATTGCTGCGCATTATATAGTGAATGTCAGGCAGTTGTCTCTCGAGTGGGCATGGGGCATTGAGGTCGGTTATTGGCTACTGATCATAGTCATAACTATAGCCTACCTAAGGTCTGGTCTATGGCAGAAATATACAGTGTAGATAACTTGAGATAAAGTGTGGATAACTAAAATATGATGAAAGTTTATATATAGGCTATTTCAATATATTTGCTCCCATGAGGTTAAGGAAACTTTACATCAAGGGTTTCAAAAGTTTCGCCGATGAGACTGTCATTAATTTCGATGAGAGAGTCATAGGCGTCGTGGGACCCAATGGATCGGGCAAGTCAAATATCATAGATGCTATACGCTGGGTATTAGGAGAGCAAAAGAGTCGAGATTTGAGACTTAACAAGATGACTGATGTCATATTTAATGGGACGAAGAATAGAAAAGCCAGTGGATTAGCTCAAGTATCCTTGACCTTCGATAATACTAAGAATATACTGCCTACGGAATACGCTTCTGTGACCGTGACTCGCTTATTATACCGCAGTGGCGAGAGCGAGTACCGACTCAATGATGTAACCTGTCGGCTGAAAGATATCCATGCTCTTTTTATAGATACTGGGATCGGGTCTAACTCATACGCCATTATAGCTTTAGGCATGGTGGATGACATCCTGTCTAATAAAGATAACTCGCGTCGTAAGATGTTCGAGCAGGCAGCTGGTGTCTCCAAGTTTAAGAAGCGAAAGGTGGAGACCATGAATAAGCTGAAGCTCACAGAAGCAGATCTTAATCGGGTAGATGATCTCTTATATGAGCTGGAGCAAAATCTTAAAAGTTTAGAGAAGCAAGCCAAAAGAACGCAACGGTACAATGAAGTAAAACTTGACTATAGGGAATCTTCGATACTCTTCACGAAGAGAAAGGCGATTGCACTGCGAGAGAAATTAGAACGACTCAAGGAGCGGAAAGAACAGGAATCAGATAACTACGAGAAACAGAATGCCGCGCTAATCTCCATAGAAGCCGAGGTCCAGTCTCTCAAAGCTAATAACATTGATAAAGAAAGAGATCTCTCCCAATTTCAAAAAGAGCTCAATGAACTGATCAACAGTCAGCGCAATGAAGAGTATCAGAAGGATCTCCTGACGGAGAAAATCAGCTACAATAATCGTAGACTCATTGAAATAGAATCTGGTGCCGAAAAGCGTGTCTCTGACTTAACACTCTTCCAGTCCGGTATCAGTGATCTACATAGCAATAAAGGGCAGGTGGATATGACTTTGCTCCAACTTACTAATGAGCTAAACGTAGCTAAACGAGAAAAAGAAGATTTGCAAGCTAACTTTGATAGTATGAAGTCCTCCTTCGATGCGATGACGATGCAGAAGATCAAAGCGAGCGAACTGATCCAATCCAAGGAAACTAAGAAGGCCATCCTAAAAGACCAAATAGAGTCGCTCCATACTGAACTGAGCAATACTAAAAACAGAAGTCAGTCTACCTTGGCACAGTTAGATGAAAAAGCCAAAGAAATAGAACTCATTCAAACGGATCAAGAAAAAGATCGGGCTAATCTCACTCAACTTAATGACGAAGTAGCTGGATTGGTTCAACAGCAACAGACTATCACTCACCGGATCAAAGAGCACAGAGCGCAAGAAGCCAAGCTCAATAGAATCCTTGATTCTAAAGCGAACGAGATCAATCTGCTCGATGGGATGATTGAGAATTTGGAGGGCTTCCCCGAATCCATCAAATATCTGCAGGAGAGCTGGGAAAATAATGCTAAGCTACTATCTGATGTATTAGAGCCTCATGAATCTATTAGGGGCGTATTGGAGCAGTACCTGGACCCCTATTTAAATTACTACGTATGTGACACATTCGAATCTGCCGTAGAAGCTATTAAATTGCTTAACCAAGCTCAGAAAGGCAAGGCAAATTTCTTCATATTAAATCAAATCCAAAATACTGGAAGTCAGCGTCAGGTAGATTCTGGGCTCCAGCCAGTGACCGATTACGTAAGGGTAGAAGCTAAATACAGGGCGCTGCTACATCACCTTTTGGAAGATGCCTACATTTTTGAAGGCGATATTCAAGAGCTCAATGCCTTGGATACAACTGATATAGATATATTATCCCATGTAGGCACCTACATCAAGAAGCCAAAGAGTATCTCTGGTGGCTCAGTAGGTCTATTTGAGGGGACTAAGCTGGGAAGAAGAAAGAAACTCGAAGAGCTGCACTTGGCCAGATTAGCCATAGAGTCTGACTTGACTAATGCTCAGCAAGACTTACAAAAGCTTGTGCAGCAAGAAGCAGCTATTGACTTATCTGACTTAGAAAAGCAGATTCAAGTGGTAAATGCTACCATCAATCAGAAGGATCAGGATATAGTGAAATTAAGTACTGAGTTGGATCTGCAAAAAGGAAGAAATGCGGAGTGGTTAGGCTCCATAGAGAGAGCCGAAAAATTTATTATTGACAAAACTCAGTCCATCAGCGAAATTGAGGAGGAACTAATAAATATTAATGCTGACTTAGCCTCTAATGAGGATGACGATGAGGTCAATGATCAAAGCTTAGAGCAACTTGCACAGACCTTATCCAAAGCCACAGAACGCTACAATACCCTGAATATAGAATTCCTAAAAAAGGAAAGCGAGCTTAAGAATATACAGCTTGAGATAGACTATAACTCTCAGCAGCGAGAACAAATCGAAGAAGCGATAGCCGCTAACGAGAAATTAAAAATAGAGCTCGATAAAGAGAATGCTGATAGTCAGGCTCAAGTTAAGATTATCAAAGATGGTCTGCTCAAAAGCTACGAAGAGAAAAAGCAATTTGAAGCTAAACTCTCCGGAGCTGAACAAGCCTATTTCCAAGCAAGAAACGAGATAAACGTAAAAGAAGATGAGCAGAAGCAGATCTCTCGTAAAATATCCGAATGCCAGCTGAACATCAACAATATTAAGGATAAAGAGACTAATATCGAGTTCAGTACAAACAGTATTTATGAAAGGCTGGACTTAGAATTTGGCATTTCAAGAGATAGCGTTGATCTGTCAGATATCCCTGAGGATGATGAGCGCACAGTCACTGAGATAGAGCTGCAGACTAATAAGCTAAAATCCAGATTTCATTCTTTCGGAGAGGTGAACCCACTTGCATTAGAGGCCTATGAGGAGATGAAGATTCGCTATGATAACATCAACTCTCAGAAATTAGATATTCTACAGTCTAAAGATTCACTTATAGAAACCATCAAAGAGATAGAGATCAAAGCTACTGATCAGTACATGGATGCCTTTAATCGAGTCAAAGCAAACTTTAAGGAGGTGTTCAGAAGCCTCTTCTCTGAGGATGATGATTGTGATCTAATTCTCTTAGATGGTGAGGCATCACCCCTTGATGCTAATATAGAGATCATAGCGAAGCCCAAGGGTAAAAAGCCAAAGTCTCTCAGTCAGCTTTCAGGTGGTGAGAAGACACTCACGGCAACGGCTCTGCTCTTTGCCCTATATTTATTGAAGCCTGCGCCATTCTGTATTTTCGATGAGGTTGACGCCCCTCTGGATGATACTAATGTCCAGAAATTTAATAAGATCATAAAGAAATTCTCAGAGCGCTCGCAGTTCATTATCGTGACTCATAATAAGATGACGATGGCCGAAGTGGATGTCCTTTATGGAGTGTATATGCAAGAACAGGGTGTATCAGGTCTTAGTCCTGTAGATCTTCGCAACTACAAATACGAGCCTATCCTGGATGTGGTGGGGTAGACCCCACGCGGCTTATATTATTCCCAGTATAATCTTCATCGTGAACTTCGTATAGAGGCGTAGTCCTATTCGTATTGTGTCCTATATAGAGACCCTAAATGAGGCATATTCAGGAATAAATATAGTTACCGCATAGGTGTAATATCTTGGTAGTCCAGCACGACGTACTGGGGAAAGCAGTAAAGGAAGGCTTCGGTTGGCAAACTTTTTTGTAAAATTATGACAACCAATTTTTATAGATACCCCGTTTTTTTTTGAGATATAAGATTGACTCAGGAAAAGCAGACAAATTTTTTATAATAAATGCATAGCTGGTTGTGTAGCCTCCTATCTGATCCTTAATGTCTCGATTCTATACACTTATTAATTTATAACAATAATTAAAGTGAGCTGCACATATAATGCTTCAAGCATCGAGATTACAGAAGTATTCTCAATAGAGTGCATGGAAAATGTAGGCTAAAGTATAAGTGAATAACACTAACTAAACCAGAGATTTAATCCATTAAAGTCAGAGAAAGCTCATTTGACTATTATTGAGAAGAAGCTAAATCGTAGATGTAGTTCAGCTATCATGAGCAAGCTTACACCTCAGCTCCAGGGCTGTCATCGGTAATCAAGCCTAACTTCTTGGCCCTCTCCTCCCATTTTTTTCGAGCAAGAATTTGCATGTCAATCACATTATCAAATTCGTCCACGATCTCCAGACCGAATAAGGTCTCAATGATGTCCTCCATAGTGACGATGCCTGCCATACCTCCGAATTCATCCACGACAAGCGCGATGTGTGAGCGTTTATCTATGAGGTCCTCGTATAGCTTGATTAAGTTTTCATTGACTGCTACAATTTGGATGTCTCTCTTAATCGAGCTGAGGGCCTGTGCGCCTTTTTGATTGATGACTGCTGTGAGTAAATCATCCTTAAGAATAAAGCCAGTGATCTGGTCTTTTGTGTCCGAGAATACGGGAATCCTCGAGAATCTAAGTTCTTTATTTTCTCTATAGAATTCTTGTATGGTGGTACCTTCTTTTGACGCTTTGACCACAGTTCTCGGTGTCATTATATCCTTAGCTTCTAAAGACTTAAGCTTAAGTAAGTTTTCTAAAATTCTGGATTCGCCCAGTTCTAAAATACCCGTCTTAGAGGCTACCTGACCCATAGCCATAAAGTCTGATCGACTCAGGACGCTTTTACTTTTATCCTTCTTAAGCTTCTTGGTGATGATCTGAGAAAACCAAACCAACGGATATAGGAGCTTTATAATAAAATTCAAACTCTTAACCGTAAATGGAGCTAAGCCCTTCCAATTATTAGCTCCGATGGTCTTAGGGATGATCTCTGAGAGAAATAAGATGGCCAGCGTCATGACCACAGAGACTATAGTAGCAGCAAGATTACCTGACCAGATCTTTGACGCTTGTGCTCCTACACCGATTGCGCCCACGGTATGAGCGATAGTATTGAGTGTCAGGATAGCAGACAGAGGCCGATCAATATTACTTTTGAATAACTCTAAGGTCTTCCCAATGGAGCTTTTATCTTGAAGCTTCACTTGAACATACGAGGGTGTAATACTCAGAAGTACGGCCTCCCAGATAGAACACAGAAAAGAAAATATAATAGAGACAAAGAAGAAAATTAAAAGAAGCGTATAGTCACCCATGTAGGGAATAAAATTTATTGAAGCCCAAAGATAAACTATTCTATGATGTATGATGATGGTGACGTACTTTATAATAGCTTGCTGCACATATTATAAAAATAACTTATTTCATCGTAATTTTGCCCGCCTATGGAAGACTCTCACAAATATGCTGCAAGAGGCGTTTCTGCAAGTAAATCTGAGGTTCACGACGCAATAAAAAATCTTGATAAAGGCTTATACCCTTTAGCATTCTGTAAGATACTGCCGGATATAGTCGGAGCCTCCAGAGAGTATTGTAATATCATGCACGCTGATACAGCAGGTACGAAGACGAGCCTGGCCTATATCTATTGGAAGGAGACCACAGATAGGAGTGTATGGAGAGGCGTCACCCAAGACTCGATAGTTATGAATGTAGATGACATGGCCTGCGTGGGCTGTGTAGACAATATTGTGCTCTCATCTACCATAGGTCGTAATAAGAATCTGATTCCAGGAGATGTCCTTAAAGAAATCATTCAGTACACAGAGGCATTCTGCGATATGCTGCGGTCACACGGTGTAGGTATACACTTAGCTGGCGGAGAAACCGCTGATGTAGGAGATATTGTTAGGACGATCGATATCGGATTTACGACCTTCTCACGCATGCGCAAGAATCAATTAATTGTGAATGATATTAAGGGAGGCAATGTGATCGTCGGATTTTCCTCATCAGGGCAGGCAAGCTATGAGTCGGAATATAATGGTGGGATGGGGAGCAATGGGCTGACAAGCGCTCGTCATGATGTTTTCCATTCCGAGTACCGCTCTAAGTACCCAGATAGCTATGATCATAATTCACCGATAGAATTGATGTATTGCGGTCAGAAATCGTTAGTAGACGAAATCGATATTGAGGGAGTTGGCAAGATAAATATTGGGAAATTAGTATTATCACCGACACGCACCTACTTACCCTTAATCAAGCGAATAGTAGAGGACAAAATACCAATAGACGGTATGATCCACTGTACCGGAGGTGCTCAGACTAAGGTTATGAAATTCGTCAATAAAAAGAAGATTGTCAAAGACAGCATGTTTCCTTTGCCCCCTTTATTTCAGCTTATCGAAGAGCAGTCAGGTACACATAGAAAGGAGATGTATCAGGTGTTTAATATGGGACATCGATTAGAAGTATATACTGACCAGAGTCATGCAGAGAGCTTAATAAGCTTAGCATCGTCTTTCAGTATTGATGCTAGGATTATTGGTTATGTAGAGGAAGCGCAGCAGAACTCTGTCATGATAAAAGATGAGCTAGGGGAGTATCACTATCATATGTAATTAAACTCATAGGCTATCACAGTCATCCAGATGATGCCAGTCAATAGAAAAAAGAGGAATACCACTAATGCTGCTATATCTTTAGACTGTTTAGCTAATGGGTGAATATCTGGAGATGCTAGGTCCACCACTCGCTCTATAGCAGTATTAATCGCCTCACCAATGAACATCAAGAACATGGATGCAAAAAGTATGATCTTTGACAAAATAGAAAATGGTATAAATATGAGCACTATGCTGAGTATTATAAAAGCCACCACATGGATCTGAGCTGCCCGCTCATGCTTGATCATATTAATAAATCCTGCGAGAGGGTAGCGGACGTGCTCTATAAAATTGTATTTCTCATTCTGCTTCATGCATAGTCATTAAAGTCATTCGGAAAGTACACTTTAATCAGGATGAAGATCCAGATGAGGCCAAGGGCCATGCCTGCGATTACGTCACTCGGATAGTGGACATTGAGATAGATTCTCGTGAAACTGATCATGAGAGGAAACAGCGCACAAGTAAATAGGAGAGAAGTACGCCAAGAGGGCTTCAACTTTGGCTTCAATATAAAATACAAAACAGCGGCCATAGTTATGGACATGGTGGCATGTCCAGATGGGAAGGACATTTCTGGCACCTCACTAATTCTTGTCAGTGGTCTTTCTCTTCCGATCAGTGCCTTCATGAAGGTGAATAGAAATAGAGCACCGACCAATGCTAAGATATGGAATAGGGCTAAGGACCAACTCCGACGAATAATCAAAATAACTAAAACTAACAGTGTAAAAGTGATGACCCCAACTTCTCCAGAAAGCTTAGTCAAAGCATTTATAAATACAGTCCGATCAGGAGTCCAGGTGTGCTGGAGTGCTGCTAATATACTATGATCCAATCCCTGAGTGACAAATACTGTGCTAGCATCAAGTGTCAGTAACACAAATGCCACGAGACTAATTATTAAGATATAAACTCTTCTCCTCATGATAGTTGGATCAGAAACAAATATACGACGACAACATGTCAAACCTGACAATACCTACAGCTATCGTGTCCGATCATTATTTGAACTATATTTGAAGTAGAATACAAAGATCTCAGATGAACGTGATGTCGACGAATTTGCCATTTATTTAGAATGCGGCAATCATAGAAATCACTACTCGTCACCCACTTATTACAGCTGCATCTTCTGAATAAACTGATATAGTTTATAAAAATCCAAGCAGCGCAGGGATGGCGATTCTGAAAGGAGATTCTTAACGATCCGCTGCTCACACTTTTCATAACACATGGAGTAGAGTCCAGTAGCCTTTGCTTTATTCAGCAGCTCGAATGATCTTATGAGAGGCGTTTTGTCTATGCTTCTTATCTTGTAGAAGAATACGAGATTATCAATGGATTCGTCTATTTTCTGCATGAACACCGTTGAGGACTCTATCCCTCTATGTAGGACTGGATTATCAATGTGCTTAATCGTATGACCCTTCTTTAGCAAAGTTGAAGCCAAAGCTAAATCTTCATAGCCATACGTTGACACAGCTTCATTAAACGAGTATCGAAGAATTAATTCTCGATCAATGACAAAATTATTCGTATGGAAGTAGCGAAGCGGCAGCTTATTTCTTACGGCAGCGGACTTAGACTCTTTTATAGTACCATACTTATAGTGTAGGAGCTTCGTCCTGCTTCGTGGAGCTTTCTTAGGATATATTCTGCCTCCACATATGATTGCATAGTTCTCTATATAAGAGATGTAGTTTTTAATAAATTTTTTTGACTTGATAACGCTATCGCTATCTAAGAAAAGGAGTTTGTTATAGCGAGCATTCTGAGCTAACTGGTTTCTGATCTTGGACCTACCTTTATTCTGCTTCAGCTCCAAGTAGCTGACATACAGCAGTGATTCAATAGACCTATTCAGCTTCAAAAAGTGAGGAAGTGACCCGTCATCAAAGCATAATATTTCAAAGGTGATTTTAGATCTTCGTAACTGCTCCCATAATTCTCCTACCAGCTTAGTTATATTTTGATTGTAGATAGGTATGAGCACTGAAAGCATCTGTGTTAGGATTTATGATTCGCTGGCACCCACAGCTTCAGTGACCGTGGCACCACTTCAAAAGTCACCGTGTCATCGGATACATGACCCTCACCATCAATGTGAAAATGCATTTCTTCCTCGCACTCTATGGTCACATTCTTTGTTCGTGTGATATCGACGAAAGGTACTTTATGAATGGATTTATTGAGGAAACGCCATACCGCAAGGATGTATTGAATCTTAGAAGCATCCTTAATCATGACCAGATCTAATACCCCATCCCGAAGATTAGCGAATGGCGCTATGGTAAAGTTGTAGCCGAACATGGAGGCATTAGCCACGTTAATAGATAGAAATTTATCTTCTATGACCTGTTCGGCGGTTGTGATTTTATAAGTCTTGTTCTGATAGCTCAATGCCTCCTTAACACTTTGATTAAAATATGCAGCGAATCCGCGAGCGCTTTTATCCTTAGTGTGGAAAGCTATAGACGCATCGAATCCTACACCAGCCATATTGATGTAGAAGTGATCATTAAGCGTGCATGTGTCTATTGTAATCTGTTTACTCGTATTAATTTGTCGGAGCGCATGGTTCATATTTCTTCCTAAACCGAGATGCATGGCAAATCCATTGCCTGAGCCACCAGGGACTACTGCTAATGCTGTATGAGAGTGGAGTAGGGGCTTAGCTATTTCATTTAAGGTGCCATCGCCTCCAATGGCCACGACTAAGTCAGTACCCTGAGTGACTGCTTCAGCTGCTAATTCGCGAGCGTGCATCGGCGCCTCTGTCAGCTTCACTTCGTACTCATACAGTCTCTCATCCAGCGTCTCTTTAATCAGCATACGGATATTCTTCTTATCTGAGACGCCCGAGAATGGATTGACAATAAATCTAACGGTTTTCTTATCCACTGCATTCTATTTAAATACGAAATAGCGTTGCATCGGAAAACTGAATAGTAGGCCAACGATGATGCCAGCTATCGGGCTGGTCAGGTAATAATCTTCAATGCCAATAAAGTCTCGCAAAATCCAAACAAATAGCCAATTAAGACTCAAATTTCCAATCGCAATGGCTAAAAATTTAATCCCCTGATTAGAAATTTTATTGTCCTTGCTAATAAAGGTCCAGTTGCGACCCAGAAAGAAAGCGATGATTGAGCCAAATGTCATACCTACAGGAGTAGCGATAAGTTCATCTACCCCAAATTGGTAATGGAGCAGCATCTCAATGCATTTATCTACCGCTGTTGCAGTCAGAGCACTAGCGTTCCATCTGAAGAACGATTTTATAAGTGGTACTTGTACTCCAGACTTGATTATTACTTTCGCCATCTTAGGTAAGACTGAAGTAAATAAGAATCTGCAATATGATATTAGCCACGATCCCGGCCAGTAGATCATCAGCCATGACGCCAACACCTCCGTGCATCGCTTCTGCTTTACGTATCCAAAGCGGCTTCCAAATATCAAAAATTCTGAATAAGATTAATGAGATCACTAAGTTAGAGATGCTGAATGGGACGTAAATGAATGCGATAAAAATGCCCGCCATCTCATCGATGACTACTTTAGATGGATCTTCTCCCCATTCTCCCGCTACCACTCCGCAAGCCCATACTCCTATTACAGTACTGATGATAGTGGCTATAATTAAGGCTACAGCCATATTTGACATGGATGGCGACTGATGAAAATGATAACTGTAAATTAAGACACTCGCTACCACACTACCAGCTGTACCAGGTCCAACAGGAAAGTAGCCGCTTCCAAAGCCGCTCGCTAAGAATTTGGCTATTATATTCATCAGGATCTACTCTTCATAGTAGTCTAATCCCAAATGATTTATGATTTCCTCTCCGCCGATGTGCCGGACTACATTTTTCAATTTTTCGAATTGCTTGAATAGGTCATGTTGTGGATATAATCCTTTGCCTACTTGTGGAGACTTCAGGTAGAATGACAACCACTCTTGTATGCCTTTCATCTTAGATCGCTTAGCAAGGTCTAAGAACAACGCTAAGTCAAGCACTAATGGTGCTGCTAAAATGGAGTCACGACAGAGGAAATCCACTTTGATCTGCATGGGGTAGCCTAACCAGCCAGTGATGTCAATATTGTCCCAGCCCTCCTTATTATCTCCGCGCGGCGGATAATAGTTAATTCTGACCTTATGGTACATATCTCCATATAGCTCAGGATGTAAGTCGGGTTCTAGTATTTCTTCTAATACACCTAATTTAGATACTTCCTTCGTCTTAAAGTTATCTGGATCATCCAAGACAGCACCGTCACGGTTGCCTAAGATATTCGTGGAGAACCAGCCAGCGATACCTAAGTATCTGGCTTTAAGCCCAGGGGCTAAGACTGTCTTCATAAGAGTCTGACCAGTCTTAAAATCTTTACCAGCAATCGGCGTACCTGTTTGCTTAGCTAATTCTACCATGGCAGGCACGTCACATGACAAATTGGGCGCTCCATTAGCGTAGGGAATACCCATTTTTACAGCTGCATAGGCGTAGATCATACTTGGGGCTATGCCCTCATCACTATTTCTAAGGCCTTCTTCCAGGCTAGCGACTGTCTGATGGACGTCACCTTCTTCTATGTAGATCTCCGTGGATCCGCACCAGATCATAACGACTCTATCACAGCCATTATCTACCTTGAACTGGTCGATGTCGGCCATCACTTTTTCAGCAAGTTCCATTTTAGATCCGCCGGACTTTACATTGGGTCCATCCAGTCTCTTTACATAGTTTTTATCAAATACAGCCTTCATAGGCTTGATTGCTGAGAGCTCATCCTTAATCTTGTCCAGAAGCCTTTGATCTAATACCTCAGCATTAGTTGCAGCCTCATATACATTATCTTCGAAGAGATCCCAACCGCCGAATACGATATCCTTTAAATCTGCTAAAGGGACGACGTCCTTAATGTGTGGTTTTCTATTTTCTGTCCTCTTACCTAGTCTAATGGTAGCCATCTGTGTGATAGAGCCTATCGGCTGGCCTAAGCCTTCTCTGATGGCTATGCAGCCAGCTATAAATGTTGTCGCTACTGCTCCAAGGCCTGGTATAAGAATACCTAATTTTCCTGTGGCTGGCGATGCTTTTACTTCTCCCATGCTATTATATTGCTTTAGTACGTCTTGTGTTATATCCAGCCCTCATCTTTATACCATTGATATGTTTCAGAGAGGGTCTCTGATAAGGTCAATTGTGGCTCGAAATTAAAATCTTTTTTTAACTCTGATATATTACAATTCCAATTTCTCGGTTTTAATTCATTCACTTTATCCAGGTCAAAGGTATCCGCCTTATTGGTGAGCTTGCTTTTCAGCTGTGTTAGTGCGGCTAATGCGGTGACTATTGGTAGCGGCACCCTGGGGTATATCGCTTGCTTACCCATCACTTCGCTGACAGCTTTATGAAAATCATCGCCGACGTACACTGAACCATCACTGACTACATAGGTCTTATTGACGACGTCTGAAGTGATGGCTTCTACGATGACGCGGACTAAGTCCTTCACGTAGACGAAGGTGGTCTTGCTTTCTTTCATCCCAATCAATGGCGCTATACCTGTCTTGACTCCTTTAAAAAGAAGAAATATGTCTTGATCCCTCGGTCCGTAGACTGCAGTCGGCCTAAAGATGAGGTAGTTCAGGCCACTGTCGCGCACAGCGAGTTCTGCCTGAACTTTACTTCGGCCGTAGTGGGTGACGGGATTGAGCTCCATATCTGACGACACGGCTTGTTCGGGCAGATTGTCCGCTGGCCCACATGCGGCTATACTCGACATGAGGGCAAATTTCTTCAAGCGAGGTGTTGTCTCTCTAAGTAGGGTAACTAATGTCTCAGTATAGCCAGCATTGACTTGATAAAAGCTATCTTTAGTGAGAGCCCTGACCACGCCAGCATTATGTATGACGTAGTCGAACTGATGTTGAAGCAGCAATGCTTTGAGGGCAGCCTTATCTTTGAAATCTATAATAGTAAATTCTGTCTTCGGATGTTGCAGGAATTTCTTGCTGCTGGACTCCCTGATACCTGCATAAGTCTTAAGATGTCGCTCCAATGCCTCTTCCACTAGCCAGCTGCCTACGAATCCACTCGAGCCTGTGATCAGAATTTTATCCATTGATATCTTGGCTATAGATTCTGTAGGTTTTGTACTTGCGTCCATTGAGTTTTTCAGCACCCTTCACCATTTCTTGATTATTTTCTAAGATCCAAGAGGCTTCGCCACCTATCAGGTTCTTCTCTTTCGCTTGTGCAATGTTCAATGCATAGAATACGGCCTCTATACCCTTGTTTCGATACTCATTTAAGATACCGAGCAGGGCTATCCTGACTCGCTTCACCTTCTTTTTACGTAGGAGAAGCTTGAATACATTGAATGGGAAAAGTCTACCTCTTTTAAAATCCTTAGTTATTTCATTGATATCTGGAAGGGTCACGCTAAATCCGACAGGCACCCCGTCCTTTTCAGCTATGTAGACGAAGTCCGTGTCGACGATCATCTTCATCTCAGAGCCAAGATGGGATAGTTCTTCATCCGTGGGCGGCACAAAGCCCCAGTTATCTTGCCATGCCTCAGCATATACATGCTTTAAACTATTTATTTCTTCCTGGAATCTTTTCGCACTCATATTTCTGATCGTGATCCCATTATTTCGCTCCAGTCTAGCGACGAGCATGTCTTTCAGTTTCAGGGATTTTTCAGAGGCATCTTTAGTCAGAATCTCGAATGCGAAGAGGTCCATTTCCTTTCTAAATCCGCAAGCCTCCAGGTGGTCCTTGTAATAGCGAGGATTATAAGTCATCATAATAAGTGGACGACTGTCAAAACCATCTACCAATAAGCCTCCAGTATCAGTAGTCAGAGAATAGCTGGAAGGGCCTAATACTCTTTCCGCATTCTCGGATCGCAGCCATGCTATGGCACTGTTAACGAGCTCTTTGGACACTTCCAGATCATCTACGACATCATAGAATCCAAAGAATCCGATATTAGAATTATGATAGTTATTATAGTTACTGCTCATATGAGCAGCTATGCGACCGACTATCTCAACACCTTTCCAAGCCGTGAATAGTTGGGCTTTGGCATGTCTGAAATACGGATTTTTGCTTTGATCATGTATGTCCTTCTGCCCTAAGTATATTTCAGGTACATAGTGAGGATCATCCTGATGCAGTGCATGAGGAAAGTCTATGAATTGTTTAATTTCTTTTTTTGTTGAGACCTTGCGTATCTCAATTTTCATGGAGCTGTTTTTGCAGTTCGAACACACCTAATTCTGTGGCAATCTTAGTGATCTTCTCTATTGATTCTGCTATTTGTTCAAAGCTATGGGTAGCCATTAATGAATACCTAATTAAAGAAGAGCTGCTTGGTACAGCAGGCGATACCACCGGATTCACAAAGACTCCATTCTCAAGTAGTTGCTTTGTCAACATAAATGTCTTAAAGTCATCTCTGATGTAAATGGGAATGATTGGTGTCTCTGTATGACCAGTATCGAATCCTGCGTCCTTAAGCAGCTTCAGCGCATAGTGAGTATTATCCCATAATTTCTGAATTCTTTCAGGCTCATGCTCCATAAGCTCCAATGCCGCCAGGACACTTGCAGCATTAGCTGGTGCTATACTGGCGCTGAAAATTAAAGATCGCGCGTTATGCTTTATGTAATTGATCGTGTGCGAATCGGAGGCTATGAATCCGCCAATACTTGCCAGTGATTTACTGAATGTACCCATGATAAGGTCTACATCATCTATCATTCCAAAGTGAGAGGCGGTACCTCTACCACCTTTACCTAAGACACCAAGTGAATGGGCGTCATCGAGCATGATATTAGCATCGTATTTTTTTGCCAGCTGAGATATCTCGGGCAGCTTACAGATGTCACCTTCCATGCTAAATACACCGTCGGTGACGATCAGTTTGATTTTATCGGGCTCACACTTCTTTAGTATTTTTTCCAATGACTCCATGTCATTATGCTTGTACTTCAGCACTTTAGCAAATGAAAGTCTGGCTCCGTCGATAATACAGGCGTGATCGAATTCGTCAATGATCAGATAGTCATGTCTGCCTAACAGACTAGAGACGACTCCAAGATTCACTTGATATCCAGTACTGAAGACAAGAGTCTGTTCCATGCCTACGTATTTAGCCAGAGCCTCCTCTAACTGTAGGTGTAAATCTAAAGTTCCATTGAGAAATCTTGATCCTGCGCAGCCAGATCCATATTTATCCACTGCCGTCTTAACTGCCTCCTTGAGCTTGGGGTGTATCGTCAGACCTAAATAACTATTAGAGCCAAACATCAGCACATTCTTGCCGTTAATTTTTACTACGGTATCCTGCTCAGATTCGATAGTTCTAAAGTACGGATATAAGCCTAACTTTTGTACTTTCTGAGGGATGTCGTACCCTTGCATTTTTTTATGCAGCATAAGGAAGTATTTAGGGGGTTATGTAGTTTATCAGTTTATCAATAATATGTCTTATACCCGATCTTAATATGATCTGCTCTAGAATTATGATGGCAAATATAGCACAAAAAATACCTAAAACGACATCCAACAAGTAGTGGTGAATAGAGTAAACAGCTGAAAACCATGTCATTAGCATGAAAATAAATAATATTATCATAGCTATTTTTGATTTTTTCTTCCAGGCGTAATAAAATGCCACAACGGGATATGCAGAGTGCAGTGATGGTATAGCCCCGAATACATTGAAGCTCTTGCTGTAGATGCCTTCGAAAATGGTAGTCCCAGTCAATTTATCGAAGCTCAGGAGGCCAGCTGCTGATCCAGGTATATCAAATTTTCGCTCAAAGCCATATAACTCTACATACCATGGTGGAGCCGCCGGATAGGTGTAGTAAATGCATACGCCGATGACATTAGCCAAAAAAAAGGCTAAGGTAAATCTTAGCAATAAGCCTCTATTAGTCTTGAACAAGTATATGCCAAGAGCAACGGGGAATGGTGTCCACATCAGGTAAGTAAGGCCTGTTACGAAATCTAAAACAGGACTGTTATGTAGCCTGAAGTATTCATTAAGTGTCATCTTGATGCCATCTACGTGCAATCCGAAGAGTGCGACTTCCGCATGATAGACATCTTCTATGTGCACATCATTATAGAGATAACTAGGAAATACTCTTAAAGAATCGAGCAGTATCCACGATAGAGTGAGACCTATAAAGCCAATGAAAAATCGATGGGTGCCTTCTGTAAGAAGGTACATAGTAGCCAGGATTAGCATGAAGGGTAAGTGATCAGCTCGGTAGCCTACACATAGAAATATCCACCCTATATATAGAGCCATAAATGCCACATAAAATGTGAGGCTTAAGGTAGAAAATCGATTTTTCATGATGGTAGGACACTGGCTATACTAAGCCATGGACTTCTTCTCCTCTGGAAATTTTGTCTGAGCAATACTATCCCAAAGCGGGCTGCTGACTCCATACCCTTTACTTGGGTGCACATAGTGATGTTTTAGATGGTGGGACTTCAAAACATTCCATAACTTTCCTTTGAATTGGACATGGTGTATGGCATAATGTATCATATCATAGATCAAATAGCCCATAATAAAAGCTGCAAAGAAAGCATAGAAACCAGGACCATTGAACACAGCCTTCCATATGAAGTAGAATACCGTGGCTAACGGTATGCTCATAGATGGAGGTAGTACTAGTCTCAACCTATCCTTAGGATAGTCATGGTGCACTCCATGAAAAATAAAGTGCAATCTCAAACCCAGCTTAGACTTTGGGACAAAGTGGAAGACAAAACGATGCATGATGTACTCCGTCAATGTCCATACGAATAGACCTAAGGCAAAATAGGCTACTCCTGAGAAAATGCCTAAGCCAGAAGCTGTGAATGCTTGATATAGAAAGTAAATGATCACTGGTATAAATATGAACATCGGTACTGAGTAGTGAACCTTTGATAAAGACTCAAACAGGCTATTTTTAAACATTCTGGTGGACTCTTCACTATTAGAGACATAGTGCTTACTCATAGATCAATATTTATTCTCTCGTAGATTGACACTTTGGTTTTTAAAGTCTGGCCGTATAATTCGATAAATTTCACATTTGGAAAAACTCCAAATTCCTCAGCATAAACATATATATTATTCAATTTGGCCATGTCGTGATTGATCCTGCAAAAAGCTCCAAACTTTCCATCTCGACCCTTTCCGATGTAAAGTACGAGATCCTTATATGAGACAAAGCTGAATTCAAAGCTATCGGGAGAGATCATATTAGACTGATACCCGTAAGCCAGTTTATTTTGATAATAATTGAGCTCAGCAATGTCTCCACCAGAATTATACCGAATCCAAAAAGCATGCATGGGATAATCCTGATTAATTTCTCCAGATGCTAAATAATTCAACTCATAAACAACCGTATTTAAGTTATGGTTGCGTTGGATATAAAATAATAGACTTTCATTCTGTGGGGGCACAGGATAATTTGTAGGTAGACCAGAGGAGCCTGGATCTATATATTGATTCTTTGATAAATTTGATATCATGTCTTATTTACTTGTAACTGATCTCTGGCGTATGTAAGTCTTCTATAGGCAGTGATATTAGCTCCTACAGCTAAAATAAAAAGCGGGAAGGTGAATATAGAAATTGTCTCAAATAGTGGCACTGGTAGCCAGTCGACTACTATCTTGAAGTCAGCACCGATGATGGATGATGTGACACCACATAATACAGCGGATATCCCTACAATCAGAATGCGCTCTGGTCGCTGCATGATGCCCACACTGCAGTCGACACCCAGCCCTTCGGCTCTGGCTCTTGTATAGCTCACCATGATGGATCCAATCATTGCTATAAAAGCAAACAGTGAACTCAAGAAGTAATTGTGTGAAATCAGATAATAGCAAATTCCTAAAAACATGTATAATTCGCTAAATCGATCCACTACAGAATCATAGAGCGCGCCGTACTTATTAGCCATATTCCCCACACGGGCTACACGGCCATCGAGCATATCCATCAGGCCGGCAAATAGGATGATTGCGCCCGCTATAGCGACGAAAGAATGGCTAGATCTCTCTCCATACTCAGCACCAAAAATCAAGATGATCGCTGCTGCCAGATTAAGGATGAAGCCAAAAAAGGTAATCATATTCGGTGTCACTCCAACCTTAATGAAGAGCTCTACGATTGGATTAATCACTTGATAAACCACCTGTTGAGCATTAGATTTCCAATCCATGACGTAAAATTACTAAAACTCTACTTTAAATCTGGCTCTAATCCCCATGCCCTTCACACCAAAAATTTCGGGCACCGATGGATTATCCAAATAGCTGAGCCTTTTGACCACATCCACTCTGAGTACTTTAAAAATATTATAAAAGCCTCCACTGACTTCTACATAAGGCGCGCTGTCGAGACTGTAAGTTTCTGAAATACCCGACTCATCCTTTTGGAATTGAGGCAGATGAGGATTTAACTCAGGATTATTACCATCGGTGAATTTGCCATAAATAACCTTAGCCGACACGACTTCTCTCAGTTTCAATTTTCTGAGGAGAGGTAGGCGATTCATAAAGAACCCGCCGAAGAAATGCTGGACTTGCATCTCTGCATATTGGTCGGTGGCAAACTCTAAAAAATTCATCATGTTATATGACCTCAGCTGATAAGAGTACGTCTGATTAGCTCGAGGTATCTTCAGCAGTACATACGGCAGGTCATTTCCAAATACCTTTCCGGCCTCTATCTCTAAAAGACTATGGCCGAGCAGCTTCATGTTGATTTTTTTAAATAGATTGACAGATACCTTCTGATAGCTGTAGTCACCACCTAATAAGTTTTTAAGTCCCGCTCGATAAGCTACCGTGATGACTGGAAACCTCGTGAAAAGAGGAGTCCGGTACTGTCGACCCTGTATAAACTGTTCATTAGGTGCGAATCTGATATTCATACCCACCTCAAAGGTGTTGATCTCTGTTAATAATTGGGTTCCATCCTCTGATTCGAATGGTAGCTCCAGATTGCCATGTGGGACCCTGGAGTCCTTCCTTGTCACAAGGGTGTAGTCGAAGGTGCCTCCTTCCTTGGTGTATTCTACCCGCGTCAGCCTACTGAAGATCATTTTATCAGTAACACCTCTTCTCACCGAAAGAAGCACATTATCTGTTTTGATAAAGTCCAGATCGACTCCTGGAAAATTCACATCATGTGAGTGCTCTACATATAGAGAATGACGCGGATTCTCTTTAAAATCATTATTGAAAGAATATAAGCCGTAAGTAGAAAATTTCAGAGCTTTATCTCTCGTGCCATATGCAGCATATCCGCCTAACCTGAACTTAGTAGTCCAGTCATGTGAGGTCTCAGCAGCGAATTTTATGCGAGATCCTTCTACATCATTGCCGCTGAAAAATGTCGGCACCGGACCGATATCAATAATCCCCGTCGGTATATATCCTGTAGTCAGGATTTTTATACCTCGTTTTATTCTCTTAAACGTAGGATGACGATTGAGCGAGTCAATCATCGTGTATGCTTGCACCATATTCGTTGAGAGCGGTTCTATACGGTTATTCTCCCAATACACTTCTCCCTTATCGTAGGCGTCCTCAGCATCAATCATAGTCTCTGCACCATCAAAAACAGACATATCATCGGGTGGACTGAAGTCATAGTTATTATATACCGTTTCCTTAGTCCCAAATATGCCCAAACCGTTTTTAGTAAGAGAGTAATCGACTGTGATGAAATCCTTAGTCAGTACGAAGGTCTCACCCAATCTCTCAAATTCATGCTCTATCCTAAGATCCCTGACAAAGTTAAGACTGATACCACCGATGATGCCCAAGTCTGCTTTCTTGACAAAATATTTATCCAGATGAGTAATATAAAGATTTCCAGTGAAGCCTTTATTAAGTTTATTTTTTGGAATGAAAGCCAGATTGATTACGCTATCACCCTTATAGTACAAAGTGTCTATGATGTAATATCGATAAAAATTGACTCCTACGGGTGCTAATGGGCTGATAAATTGACTCGCTAAGATGGGCACGATATCTTCATATATGTCGACATCTTGATATAAAATCTCTGATATACCGTCTACACTTTTATCGTCGATCAGATCATCAAATTCTGTGTATTGTAAGGCCTTACGGTACTCCTTTTTGGTATCGTCACTCTTGCGATAATACACTGATGAAAGCGACTCCTTAATGAACATCGGTAGGAATAGCTTCCCATTCACCTCAGAAGTATCGATGAAGTCGTTTATAAAACTCATCCTCTTCATGAACTTGCGTTCTTTTAGTTGATCTGTGATATTATTCACGTCCAATTCGATGATCTCCTGTTTATCGTAGGCATAGTATTCTTGGCTCTTTATCCTGTTCTCGCCCCGATTACTCATCACTTTCTTAATCAGTTCTACGGCTGGATTATCTTTCTTACTGTATTTTTTCTTTTTGGCGCTGATGACAGCTGTCTCCATGACCACAGAGGTGTTTTCAATTTCGAAATTAATTTCTTGCTTTCTTACATCCTGATCAATGGCTACTGTCAAAGGCGTATAACCAATGAATGTCGCAGTCAAAGAATCAGTCGCATATCTCGTATCGATTCTGAAAAATCCATCAAGATCTGTAGAAGAACCCACATTAGAGTTGATAAAAAATACATCTACAAAAGGCAGGGGCTCTTTTGTAAATTTATCGACGACCTTTCCAGTAATGATTGTAACATCTTGAGCTACAAGAATTTGTAATTGCAATACAAACAATAGAAATAACAAAAACCTCTTATGTAAAACGCTGAAAAACATAATCATGATTTAGCTGAGCATGTACTGCAGACCCATCGGAAAATTAAGGCTACTATAACGATGTGCGTCAGGTTTTAGTTTACAGACCAATGCGGCAAAAATATGGCATCTCTACATTAGCTGCCCAAATCTTTATGCCGTTCAATGCTTGCTTTTCATTCAGCCGAGAATACAGTATCCATGCATAAGGCCTCAAAGATCATATTTCACCTTACATTCAGCATAGATTTTAATCAAGTTCGATGGAATGTAGAAGACTTCCACAGATTTTATACATAAATTGAATTTATAACTAACGAAGCTTAGCTCTCGTGATACGTGGTGCTATCTAAATTATTTCATCATTTTATATCTATGTGGAGCATATTTATCTTTTTAACCTTGCATGTGATGACTAACATCAATTAGTCATGTTGACATATCTTTATCGTACGAATGGTGATTAAAACTAACACATTAAAATTAGACATATTAGCCATAGCTGCACATCCTGATGATGTAGAACTTAGCTGTTCAGGTACGATTCTTAAACATATCGACTCGGGTAATTCGTGCGGTATACTGGATCTGACGAAAGGTGAATTAGGAACTCGGGGTAGCGCTGCTGAGAGAGTCGCAGAGGCTCAGGCTTCAGCATCCATCCTGGGCCTCAGCTATAGAGAAAACTTAGGCATGAAGGATGGATTCGTAGAGTACAGCGAGATCAATCTTCAACGCATCATCAGCAAGATCAGAATGACCCGACCAGAGATAGTCTTGCTAAACGCGCCTCGCGATAGACATCCAGACCATGGCAATGCATCGAAATTATCGAGAGATGCGTGCTACTATTCAGGCCTATCTAAATTCAGGACCACGCACCAGCTGATCGACCAGCAGCCATGGCGTCCAAAGTGTGTGTACTATTACATCCAAGACTATACACTGGAGCCAGACTTCGTGGTAGATGTCAGCCCCTTTCTTGATCGAAAATTTGAGAGCATAATGGCTTTCAAGACCCAATTCTTTGAGCAAGGTATGTCAGGTCCTCAGACACCTATCTCTGGAAAGGAATTCATGGACTACCTGAAAGCGCGAATGCAGCAGTGGGGGAGACCTATCGGTGCCGACTATGCTGAAGGTTTCGTCGCTGATAGGACCATTGGCATTAGTGATTTATTTGCCTTAACTTAATCTAAAATATAGCTCACATGTATAATAATATAGCCCTTGAGAGAAGTGTATACGCTTCGGAAGAACACCAGATGATAGCTCAAGCTGTCAGAGATTTCTTAGAAAAAGAGGTCATGCCTTATCACGAGCAATGGGAAGAAGATCAAATGGTGGATAGAGATATCTGGACTAAAGCCGGACAACTCGGACTACTCTGTGTAGATATGCCAGTAGAATACGGCGGGGGAGGTATGGACGTTTCTTATAGCCTCATGATTGACGAGATCATCTCAGAATATGGAGCATCCGGTGTGGGGTTCAGCCTGCACACTAATATTGCGGCACCATACATAGGTAAATACGGGACTGATGCACAAAAGAAAAAATTCTTAGGAAATATGTCATCAGGTAAATGGATCGCTGCTCTCGGCATGACGGAGCCAAGTACGGGTAGTGATTTGCAAAAAATAAAGACCTCTGCTGTTGATGCTGGAGATCACTGGATTGTCAATGGTTCTAAGACCTTCATCACTAATGGCTATCTTTCAGACATCGTGATTATGGCGGTGAAGACCAGGCCTGGGACTGACGAAGAGGGAGTATCCATGCTACTGATGGAAGTCGATACACCTGGCTTTACGAAGGGTCAGCCACTCAAGAAATTAGGCTTAAAAGCTCAGGATACTTGCGAGCTGTTTATGGAAGATGTGAAGGTGCCCAAAGAGAATTTGCTGGGCGAAGAAGGCAAGGGATTTATATATATGATGACAGAACTTGCCAGAGAGAGATTAGACGTAGCTGTACAATCCATTGGCGGTGCCCGCAAAGCGCTTAATGACACCATAAAATACGTAAATGAGAGACACGCCTTTGGAGGACCTGTCGCTCAATTTCAAAATACACAGTTTAAATTAGCTGAAATGGCAACAGAACTTCAGGTCTCCGAAGCCTACGTGGATCGCTGCATGGAACTGCTTAAAACTCACGAACTGACCGCCCAGCAATCCTCTATGGCTAAGCTATACTGCACAGAAATGCACGGTCGAGTCGCTGATCAATGTCTACAACTACACGGTGGTTATGGATACATATGGGAGTATGATATCTGTAAAAATTACGCTGATGCTCGTGTCTCTCGAATATACGCTGGTACTAATGAGATTATGAAGGTTTTAATTTCCAGAGGTTTGCTGCCAGAGTATCACGCTGAGATGAAGAAGCAACGCAAAGCAAGACATAAGGCTTCAACGGATCAAGCTGCTAAACCTGCTGCATCCTGAGATTCAGTTCTGCTTATAGATAAGCAAGACATAGATAATTGTGGCTCATAGCTTAGCTCTAATTAAAGCTGATTATATTCATACCAGGCTCATCAGCGTATGATCGAAGTATGATTTTATAAGCTCTCTCTTTTGTTTAATTTTGTATCGACGATGAATCGGCTTCACTCTTGGATACCACTCTTAGCCCACCTCAAAAGCTACCATAGGAAGAGCTTTTTAACGGATCTCAATGCTGGTGTATTAGTAGGCGTACTACTCATACCCCAGGGGATGGCGTACGCATTCTTAGCTGGTGTACCCCCTATTTATGGGCTCTATACAGCCTTAATACCTCTACTGATATATGCGCTCTTCGGCACCTCCCATCAGCTGTCTATCGGACCAGTGGCTATATCATCCATTTTAATTGTACATGGTGTCAGCGAAATTGCAGAACCTCAGACTGAAATTTATATTGCTTTGGTCGTAGTCGTTGGTTTGCTGGTTGGTATTCTACAGTTTCTGTTGGGCCTGTTCAGGGCAGGATTTTTTGTGAATTTTATATCGCATCCAGTTATTGCAGGATTCACTTCTGCAGCGGGTATCATCATTATTATGAATCAGCTAAAGGATATTTTAGGTATTGATATTCCTCGCTTTCATTTTACTCACGAGACGATCTATTACACAGGTCAGCACTACGACCAGTTTCACCATCCTACCATAGGACTCTTCATAGCTGGAATTGTACTCATGTCGGTTTTAAAGAAAATTCATCGTAAGATTCCTTATGCACTCATTGCCGTGATCGTGTCTATTTTAGCCGTTTACCTATGGCATCTGGATGCATATGGTGTTAGGATTACTGGAGAAATACAGCAAGGCCTTCCATCATTTGAAGTGCCTGATTTGACTTTAGTAGAGCTGCGCACCCTTTTCACGGTGGTGCTCACCGTAAGTATCATTGGTATTGTAGAGAGTGTGAGCATCGCTAAGTATATGGAGGATGCCGATCATCCTATTAAGAACAATCAGGAATTAATGGCACTTGGTTTGGCCAAGATATTTGGATCTTTTTTTCAAGCCATACCAAGCTCAGGCAGCTTCTCACGCTCTGCAGTGAATCATGATGCAGAGGCTACGTCACAGTTTTCGTCGCTGGTTACCGCCGCGCTCATCTTAATGACGCTACTTTTCATGACTCCGGTCTTTTATTATTTACCTAAGGCCATTCTGGCAGCTATTATAACCATGTCAGTATACAAGCTGATTAATATTAAGGAGTTTATTCACCTATGGCATTCGCACAAGGGCGACTTCGCGACGATGCTCTTCACATTTACGATTACAGTGATCATAGGAATAGAAGAGGGGATTTTAATTGGTATTTTACTTTCATTGAGTTTAGTCCTGTATAAGAGTAGTAAGCCTACGATCTCAGTTTTAGGCAAGGTGCCTGGCACTACCTATTTTCGCAACTTGGATATTCATGAGCAGGCGATTGAGTCTGAAGGACAGCTCATCATTCGGTTAGAAAATCAACTATACTTCGCTAATGCCAATTACTTCAAAGAGACGATTAAATCATTAGTCTATGAAAATCACGGTCGCATCCAAGAGATTTTATTGGATGCTAAGAGCATACATGAAATCGATAGTAGCGGGATCAAGGTGTTATCGGAGCTTATCGAATTTCTTAATGACCGAGGCATCACCCTCAAGATATGTGGTGCTATGTTTGCGCTAAGAAGGCGACTGAAATCTTCTGGTCTGGATATAGAGATTGGTCAAGATAACATGTATGCTTTTCTCAATGATGCTATGCATGAAGGTGACGCATAGAGGGGCAAATTAATTTCATGTCAATAAGACTCAATAGGCAAATTCAGAAGTAATCATAGATACGCCGTAGGTGTAATATCTAGTACGAAGTACTGCGAAAGATAGTAGAGAGAGACTTTGGTTGGCGAGATTTTTGAAAAAAATCCTGACAATCAATTTTTACTCTGACCCCGTTTTTCCTTGAGCATTGATTATCACAGTGTAATAGTTCCATACATATGATCAAAGCATCATAATTAAAAATCTCTAAGCAATTAATTATCAATCATTTAGAGTTTTCAATTTCAGGCATCAGGTTCTTCTGAAGATGCCTAAATAAGAATGAGATTTAGCTAACGTGAACGGAAGAAATCCGCTTAGCGATGATCCCTGCTATAATACAGGGGATGGCAAAAATGAAAAAGTTAGTCCCTATGGAAAATTCCATACCGATCAAAATGCCTCCGAGGTATGGCCCGACCACGGCTCCTGAGCGACCAGCACCAATCGCCCAACCTACACCTGTGGTTCTGACTTCAGCAGGGTAGAGCTGCGCTGCCACTGAGTAGAAACCTATAAAACCACCCTGAAGGAAAAACCCTATGATACCAAACAGAACTAAGGTCACAATGGAGCCAGCAAAAAATCCAAAGATCATCATCAGAAAAGCGCAGAACAGGAAGAATATCAAGATAACATTACGCAGCCCCCACCTACCAGCCAGGAATCCATGTATGGCGACTCCGCCAATAGCTCCCAAATTAAAGACTGCTCCAGCATAGATAGCTAATTCCTTACTTAGTCCAGTCGTCTCAGCCAGCTTAGGTATCCAGCTCATCATAAAATATAGAGTCGCATATGCACTAAAGAAGCCTGCCCACAATAGGATAGTCTGAGGCTTAAGTGCTTTGCTAAATAGAGATCTGACGGAAGTCCTAATGGTATGTGTATGTAGGACTGGCATTTCTGATATCGACTCTCTACCCATTCTATTGAGTATTCTATTGATATGTATGATGGCCCCTCGAGGTCTCTTTTTGATAAGATAATCTAGTGATTCTGACATCATAAAAAGAATCAAAGGAATCGTCGACAAAGTAGCAATGCCAGCTATTTCGAAAATAGATCTCCACCCATAAGCAGGAATCACCTCCGCCGCTACCATACCCGTGAGAAAGGCGCCGAGTGGATAGCCTGAAAGACCGATACCGACCCAGAGAGGCTTGGATCGAGGCGCTGCGTATTCTGATAGGAGCGTCGTAGTACTAGCCAGCATGGCACCGATACCCAATCCACTAATTAATCTGAGCAGGATAATATGAATGAGAGAGGAAGCAAAGGACGTCATATAAATACTCAGCCCCATAATTAATGCACATATAAGAATCATCTTCTTTCTGCCGATGGTATCCGCTATTGGAGCTAAGAACATAGCACCGAAGGCCATACCCACAAGACCAGCACTGAACACCGCGCCCAGTGATGCCATACTGATACTCCATTCTTCAGCAATGGAGGAGGCAGCATAGGAAATGACTAATACATCCATCCCGTCTAACATATTGAGCAAGAAGCAAACAAAGATGGTGGTGTATTGCAATATGCTCATCTCAGTGTCGTGCATAAAGCTCTCTACTTTCTGAGGGTTGTGTCCAGCCATATTTTGATTAGTCGTGTTCGGTCGTTTTGGAAATGCTGCCAAGATACTTACTATTATCTGATAGCTATATCAGAAGTTGATTAGTCACCATAAGAATTTACTCCTGCTTAGAAGCTACTATAATTTAATTGGTCATAGGCTAACTAAGCCAACAATTCGGATAGAGCATAAAAGTGCGCTACATAACAATATCATTTGGGCCAAAATCAAGCCGAGTAAAGGTAAAGCACGCCGAAGATCCTGTTATGCTCGCCTGCTTACCAAAGCACTAAAAGGTAAATGTTGCTAATTTGATTTCTTTTGATAAGATAGATGTAGCTACAAAACTTCATCAACGACTCCATTTCTGAGGATACCGACACCCGCTGCTTCCACCTCTACGACATCCCCAGGTATTAGATATATGGGTGGATCGAATCTGGCACCAGCACCATTTGGCGTACCGGTCGAGATCATATCACCCGGTTTCAAGGTCATAAAGGAGCTGAGATATGAGATGATATAGTCAAACGGAAACATGAGGTTAGATGTGTTATCATTTTGTCTGATTTCACCATTGACTCTGGTCTGAATGTCCAGTGCACTGTAGTCTTTGACTTCGTCAGCTGTGATCATCCACGGACCTATGACTCCTGATTTATCAAAATTTTTACCTTGAGTTACATTGAACTTAGCGTGTCGCACCCAATCTCTGAGAGTACCTTCATTCATGAGGGTCAAACCAGCAATGTGGGATAACGCTTCTTCTCTTGGAATTCGCCTTCCTCCTTTGCCTATAATAATCACGATCTCTCCTTCATAGTCCAGCATGTGAGACTCTGGGGGCCTGACGACATCCTGGAGATGACCGACGAATGAGTCGAGATATCTTAGAAAAAGACTGGGATATTTGGGTAGTGCAGAATCATCTTTGTATTCAGCATTCCGATTAGCATAGTTGACTCCGATGCATGCTATTTTCTCGCCATTCAAAATGGGAGGTAGATATGTAATGTCCTTCTCTAAATGCTGAGGCTCAGCATCAGCACAAATCGCTTTTAATTCTTCTAAGCCATCCTCTTCAATCCACTTTAATAGGTTCTTACCATGCGTAGCTTTGATATCAGTAAAAGCAATACCTCCATCAGTATCGACTACTGATCCATAGGTCCTTTCCCCATTAACTAGATAACTCGCAAATCTCATTAGTTTAATTTTTTACATTTGAAAATTGACTATAATCTCATTACAGGACTATCTGATAGCATTACTTGTCAGGTCGATATCTTTTACTAACTCTTTAATTTCTGTGGATATTATGATCCGCTTTGCCTCTATGTCAGCTGCACAATGCTGTTTTAATAGCGCTAAACCTATTTGTGAAAAACGCTCCAACACTGCTTTTTCTCTACCTTCTCGGAGCCGAATCAAGAGATTGACCATGCTGTAGTCAGGCTGTCCATCTGCAATATAGTATTCATCAGACGTGACCACTCTGCATTTAATTCCCATAGTAGAAGCGTGACCAGTAGCAGAGAGTGCATCACTGAGCTCCTTGAAAAAGGATGAATAATTAATGGATATATTAGACGTACATTCGAGGGTGATATGTGGCACGTTATCTCGGTTTAATTGTAAATAAATAGTATAAAATAATTAGGCAATATCCTCATAGCCAGCTATAATTGGATTAGATATAATATTAGATTCTACGACATCCACACCTGCGAATGGAGTCCCATGTTCAAACCAAGACTTCGGAGCAGGTGCGCCCCATAGCGTCTGTCTACGTGGGTCTCTCAGATCCCATCCTAATGGCTCCCAGTCAGTATCGACTGTCAGGTAATCACATGTAAATGGTTCTATCCTGTGTCCATCAGGGTCCAAGATATACAGGAAGAATGCATTAGATATACCGTGTCGACCAGGACCTCTCTCAATATTACTGACATAGCCTTCTGAGGCCATGACATCTAATAGATGAATGATGTTATTAATGCTCGCGGTCCATAGACCAGTATGATGCAGTCGAGGGCCTTTACCATTAGTCATTGCCATATCGTGCACATTGCCTTTGCGATGGGTCCAAGCTGCCCACATATCGCCCTTGTCAGTAAGCGTATATTCTGTTAGCCTAAAGCCCAGCTGCTGTACCATAAATTCATAGGTGGTCTGGCAGTTAGGTGTAAAACAATTAATATGATCAAATCTCAGCGGAGATAAGCCTCTATATTTAGAGAAAGCTCTCATCTGAGTATCTACTCTCGTCTGCTTAGCGTGAAATTCAATGGGAATGCCTAAGGGTGTCCTGACAGCTAGAGTCCTCTCCTCTGCATGACGAGTGACCCATGTGGCTGGTAGTTGTAGATCGTGAAAGTGTTTCTCTAATAGGTCTAAGTCTCTATCAAAAGCAACTTTAAATCCAAGTGCCAGCACCTCAGCCTCATCACCTTGCTGTAGGACATAGCAGTGATGACTCTTTTCTTCCAGGCCTCTGAGGTAAAGCGCATCAGATGTACGCTCTGTTTCAATCATGCCCATAATATCCACATAGAATTTGCGAGAAGCATCCAAGTCTTTCACCGTGCAGATGACGTGGCTGCATCGCTGGATATTGAATGGAAGATCAAAATTGTGTTTTATAAGAGCCATTATATTTGAATTAAAATTTTTGTGATACGAGATAAAATTGTCCTTTATATAATGCTATTAAGGTGAATACAGTTTCAAATATGAAATTCGAGATAGCAAATTTTTTCTTATTGTAATGCTAAATTGAATTTGTGTATGTGTGATATTTAATTCAAGCTATTAATATTCGAGCAGTGCGATATTCATTTGACAATGCTTGTTGTGTAAATCAAGAAAGAGTGATAAGCATCTTTTATCCAACTGTCGACAATCCCACCTACAGTTCTGTCAAGGCTATAAATTGTTGCTGTCATTTTTCTACACTCCTAATTGCGGTATTGTATGCGTGTCATAAGCGATACTGATATTTTTAGTCTCCATATAAAAATCAAAAGAGTAGTCGCCACCGTCCCTACCGATGCCACTATATTTTACTCCACCGAAAGGAGTGGGCAGGTGTCGGACATTCTGGGAGTTGACCCAGATCATACCAGCCTCAACATCGCGAGCCATCCGGATAGACCGTCCGACATCCTTCGTCCATATGTAAGCTGTAAGACCATAGCGTGTACTGTTAGCCAGACTGATTGCTTCCTGCTCAGTTTTGAAAGAGAGCACTGAGAGGAAAGGTCCAAACACCTCTTCCTGGCCGAGCCTCATATCTGGTGTGACTCCTTCGACTAATGTTGGCATGACGTAAGCACCTTCAGACATACCCTCAGGGATCTCACCCCCTTTTAGAATGATGGCCCCTTCCTCTCTTGCCAAGGCAGCATAGCTGAGTACCTTTTCTTGGTGAGAGCTGTGGATCATAGGACCGACTTCAGTGTTAGGATCCAGCGGATGACCCACTTTCAAATTGCCGACTCTGGTCTTTAGTTTTTCCATAAAGTCATTATATATAGACTCATGCAAAATTAACCGGCTGCTAGAAGTGCAGCGCTCTCCATTAAGGCTGTACTTCATGAATACGACAGCGTCGAGTGCCCTTTCAAGATCTGCATCATCGAAGACGATGACGGGATTCTTGCCGCCGAGCTCAAAGTGGACACGCTTCAGTGTTGCGGCTCCTTGGCGCATGATGTGACTGCCCGTTGTGGTCTCACCGACGAAGGCCACGGCCTTTATAGCTTCGTGTTCAGTAAGGGCCTTTCCGGCTGTTTCTCCGTAGCCATTGACTGTATTCCAAACACCTTTTGGTAGACCCGCCCGATCAGCTAGCCGCGCTAGAAGCTGGGCTGTGACAGGGCTCAGCTCGGCAGGCTTGTGGACGATGGTGCATCCTGCAGCCAAGGCAGGGGCGATCTTCCAAGTGCTGAGCATGAAAGGTACATTCCATGGAGTGATCACGCCGACAGGGCCTATGGGTTGCCTGATGGAGTAGTTGATGTGGTGCTCATCTGGCATAGAATCTCCATGACCAGCGTCAATAATCTGGTCAGCGAAGTACCGAAAGTTAGCAGCCCCTCTAATGGCGGATTTTTTCATGAACCTGATGCACTGACCAGTATCGTATGATTCTAATATGGCTATATCTTCGGCATGTTTTTCGATTTCCTCAGCTATTCTATATAAGATGTCTCGTCGCTTTTTGTGAGGCCAACTACGCCAATCCTCAAATGCCTTATTTGCAGCTTCAGCGGCCATCTCAATATCCCGCTCCTCACCTTGAGCTACATCACAGATAACGCTATTATCGATAGGTGTCTGATTCTCAAAAGTTGCCTTTGATGCAGCGGCCTGCCATTCTCCACCAATAAAATTCTTCACGCCTTCCTTCTTAAGATCAGCCAGCAAAGGTGTTAAACGCTCTTTATTTTCAATAAAATTCATATCCTCATTTTTACTTTTAGACTACATGTTTTTCCAATAGCAATATCAACTAAATTGCATTATGACAGCTGGCGGAATGCCTTAGCCATCGCCGTCGTAGCATCTGCGAGTACCACCAAATCTATACCGACACCTATGAATGATGCGCCTGCATCCCGATATTCTTGAGCTACAGCATGGGCGACGGCCATCACTCCAGCTACCTTACCGCTCTGGTGGATGATAGATAAGCCTCTTTTGACCTCAGCCTTCACATCCTCATGACCAGGGTGCCCTAAATGGCCCATGGAGGCTGATAAGTCAGCAGGACCAATAAAAACTCCATCCACACCGTCAACAGCAGTGATAGCTTCTATCTGCTTCATGCCAATCACAGATTCTACTTGGACGATCAGACACATCTCGCTGTCGGCATGTTCATAATAGTCTGGGATACGCTTCCACTGAGCAGCCCTTGAGAGCGCTGCTCCGACGCCTCTCTTACCTAAAGGTGGATACCTCATCGCCGCCACTAATTGCTTGGCTTGTTCCGCTGATTCTACATTAGGTATCAACAGTGTCTGTGCGCCCGCATCTAATAGCTGTTTGATCATGACCGGATCTCCTACAGGAGGTCTCACGATAATACCACAATCGTAGGCAGAGATCATCTGTATAGTGTCCATGATTGATCGCAGGTCATGAGGGGCGTGCTCTCCATCTATGAGCACCCAGTCAAAGCCTGCACCTGCACATATTTCAGCTGCATAGCCATGAGGAATGCCGTTCCATATACCGATGGTGTACTTACCCTCCCTAAAATATTGTTTAATCTTATTTTTTCTGATTTTCACTTAGCTTGATTTTCGCATGATGAGTCGTGAATTAAACAAACGTACAACTTACTGTTCCAAATTCATTGAAGTCAGCCTCAATATGATCCCCAGCTTGCACTTTAATAGGTCGAGTAAAAGATCCTGCTAAAATGATTTGACCAGCCTTGAGCGTCCGATTGATTTCTGCGTACTTTTGAGCCAGCCAGATGACAGCATTGGCAGGATGCTCTAACACTGCTGCTGCAACACCTGATTCTTCTATCACTCCATTTTTTCTGATGACCGCACTTACCCAAGGCAGATTTACATCTTTAGATATAGATTGCAGTCCAGTGATGACGCCCGCATTCGCGGCATTATCAGAAATAGTATCCATAACGGTACGTCGATAAGCTGTCTCTGGATCGACTCTATATGATCTAGCAGCTATCAGCTCTAATGAGGGAACAATAGATGCCGTGGCTGCCATCACGCCCGCTATATCAAGATCTACGGGATTTATATCGTGAGCTAAGCGAAAGGCAATTTCAACTTCAATTCTAGGATCGGTAAAATCAGAAGCAGTAATCTGAGCACCATCAGCAAATATCATATCGTCTAACAGAATACCAAAATCAGACTCATCAATGGACATCGCCTCCTGCATAACCTTAGATGTTAAGCCCACTTTATGCCCTACTATTTTTCTGCCTTTAGATAACTTTGTCTTTATCCAGGCATCTTGGATGTGATAGGCATCATCAATCGTCATAGTGGGGTGGAAGACTGTGGGCGGCTTGATTTGGATTCTGTCTATCTCTGCTCTATCTAATCGTTGCGCTTGCTCCGAAATTTGTGTTGTAGTTAGCGTGATTGACATGATCCTTAATTTATGATGACAGAGATAAAGATAGCTATGAAATAAGCTTGTATGTTTACACATAAATGCATGAAAACTTGCACAAATAGTAGAGCCTTTGAAAAAAAGAATTCTGTCATCAGACCTGTTGGATCGGGACGATTTTGAGATTCGTCATGTCACGCCTCAGATCAATCGAAAACTCTTGGACGAAAAGCCCCATCGACACCCATTCCATGAGATCATCTATCTCAAGTCAGGTGAAGGGCGGCATACGATTGACGGAGAGGTATTTACATTAGAAGCTGATACAATCTACGTGATAGGAGAGGGGCAAATCCATGAATTCTTAGAAGGAATTAATTTAAAAGGATATCTGCTCCGCTATAAGCTATCTGTGCTTCCGCCAGCGCTGACCATGTATGCGACTGACTATTCTATTCTACAGGTGATTTCAGCATCTAACTCTCTCCATCTCTCACCCCAGGAGGCCCAAGCATTTGATCTCTGCTTTGAACAGCTCCTTCAGGAGTCCTCTCGTCACAATCGATCAGATAAGTCTAATCACATATTTCATTTCATTCTGCTGACACTACTGAGTCGTATTAATCTTAAAATCAGGAGCTTATCAAATCATCTTAGAGATCACTACGATTCTATAGATCATAACTATAAGAAACTTATCCTCCTTATAGAAGAACACTATAAGGAGAGGCATGAGCTGCCTTTTTATGCCAAGCAGCTGCGTATGACGACCAGACAGCTATCTCAGCTCACGGAGAGCGAGACTGGGGAGACGGCTAAGCAGCTGGTGAATAAGCGACTGATGATTGAAGCCAGGCGACTGCTTACCTTCACCAATATGTCGTTTAAAGAAATTGCCTTTGATCTGGGCTACAAAGAGCCTGCTTACTTTTCAAGATTATTTAAACGCAAGACGGGCCAATCGCCTAAGGTGTTCAGGCAGGAAATACAGGGCTGACATTGCGTCTCTTGATGGCGTTTGATTTACATGATAATAAGACGGTTTTTGATTCTTGATTGTGTAAGGAGGAGGTATATTCGCAGCTACATTGATGACTAAATAATTTTTTCTTGCAAAAGCTACTGACCAAGCTGATTGATTCGTTTTATTTTTTATTTAAGCGCTGGATGCCACTGAAAACGTATCGCTATGCTGTCTGCGGCGGAGGTAATATGGTCTTAGATGTGGTCTTATATTTTATAGCTTTTCAATTTATCTTTGCCAAGAATGATTTGGACTTGGGCGTGGTAGTCCTGAGTCCACACATCGCCTCCCTATTTTTAGTGTTCCCCATTACATTCTTCACAGGATTTCTACTGAATAAATACATTACCTTTCATGAGTCCACCTTAAAAGGGCAGACTCAGTTAGTCCGATATTGGCTGGTGGCTATGGGAGCCATCATCATTAGCTATTTCGCCATGAAACTATTCGTAGATGGTTTTGGTTTTTACCCCACACCTTCCAAGATCATTACCATAGGGGTGACGATTATCTACAGCTATATCTTACAGAATACCTACAGCTTTGCTCAGCATGGTGAAACCTGACTTTTGGACTTAATCGAGAGGATGGTTCGGAGCACAAAAAAAAGCCAAACATCTTAAAGACGTTTGGCTTTTAAAATATGAAGTGCTTCATGTTACGCACTCGATATTATATATGAGGTTTTAGCTATGTTTACGTTTATACTGCTACCACATTGAAATCATCCTTCAATGCCGTTAGAGAGTTGACTTCAGCCTGAATGTGATCGCGCTGTTGGACGAGAGTGGCTATGTATTTAGCTGGCATTTCTACTTCACCTATCACCTTATTGTATTCATCAATCAACATTGTAGATCCTCTTTCTACTTCATCTACGATGGCATTAAATTCGTTATCTGCCGAGGTATTATTTATCTTAATATCAATAAACATTCTGTGTATACTACCCAGTATAGTGGTGTCCACCTCTGGCGAACCTCCCAATTCCGCAACATAGCCTTCTAAAACTCTGTGCATATTATGTCGCTCACTGGCATATTTCTGGAGCCAGCTATTAAGTGCACTATTGGACGATGCTGCTATGATCTCTTCGTAACCTTTTTCAGCATCTTGCAGTCTAAATATAATTCCTTGTAAAGCGTCCTTGATCTTACTATTTTCCATCGTCTTATTTATTTTTATTTGTTTACTATACTTCAATTGAAGTGAAGTGTTCGGAATCCTTGACTTTGATCTGGCCTGTTGCATTTCAATCAGCCAAGGGATTTCCTCAATGTGCAGCTTCATTGTTTAGCACTGGCCTTTGATTGCTTACAGCTGTCTATAGTTTGGAATATAAGCTATTTCTTTCGCTCCCATTTTCTGCACCTTTTAATGAGGTTCATTTTAATTTGATAATAAATAATTAGTGCAACTATGACTACAGTAGCCATCCCGATACAGTCGCTGACTAAAGATTGACGCTATATGCTTCTTCCTGTGAAATTACAAATCCCTGTATGATATCTGTTAACTCCTCAGAGTGAATAAGATCATGTTTATTTCTGTTATTTTGTATATACCTCATGGCGTTATTTAAATAAGAAGATTGATATAACTCACCAGGTCGATCAGCAAGCTTCGAAAGCCTCCAATCATCTTATTGCGCTCTGAAAATTTTTGAGACCATAATCGGTTGTGATGGACTGAGGTGATAATTGGGCACACTAGTTCATGCCGATGGAATAGTTTGCTACTGATGGATTTTATTTTTTGAACAATTTTTGTTAGCTCCATGACGTGACATACGATTAACATATGGACATGATCTTCACAACTATTGAAGGCTATACATCTATATCCATGTTCTACTATGATATCACCGATGATCCTGGTCAAGATGATTTCTTTAGAGGTACTCAGTCGCTTAGCTGGGCCTCTCGAGACCTTATAGTTTACATACGTTGAGATGTACGACTATTATGCATCGTAAGTACGATATGTTATCCTAAGTCATCCAAAATACAATATTAACAATCAGTCATGATCCATTGAATTACTTCATCCCATTAGCAACACAAAGATCCAACCCTTTAAACTACTGATTTATTTCCATCTATAAATCCACTCATCTCTCTTCTCCACCCAGCTCTCCCAAACCAATTCTCCCAATTCCCCATCCCCAATGGGTCATGACCCATTGAACCATGAACATATGACCTAATAATCAATTCATCTTAATATATCTCTGCTTGAAAATGACCTTCAGTAGCCTCTCTGTCGCCTCAGCATGATGTTTATTGCCGCACTTGCCACACATAGTCAGAATCTGATCAGAACTAAGCACAGTCACATAGTCTTGTTGTTTCATGTGGTCACGTTCGGTATTTTCAATATTGTAGCAAATAGCAATGTAAGGAGCACCAGTCGGTATATCAGTGTTACAGAGATCGCAGGTTTGATTCATAAATGGCTTCATATTTTAGGTATAATAAAATAGATTTCTCATCTGTGCCTCACGCAGGCAGAACATGTGTTAAGGCATGATGACAATGCAAAGTAGGGGAGTACCGTGCAATGAATGTGCATGGGACTCAAGCATAGAGTGAGATGATAATTTTATTATATTTATGAGACTAATACAATAGATTCTACCAGTGTAAATTGATTCATACGGCTAATCTTTTGATTCGTACATACATTCGGACGAAGAAGTTCACGAGCTGATATCATTACGCTAAGTTAGATAGAGACTTTGCACCCTGACTATAAATCTGGCGAATGAGAGATCATGAATGAAAAGGAGTTTTTTACACGCTATCGATTTGATAGCTTAGATGATAAGATAGGTGAGGGTGCTTTTGGGACTGTCTATAAGGCATATGATCTTGTATTGGATCGACAGCTGGCCATTAAGGTCGCTCAGGTCAAATATATTGAAGGAAAAAAGTTCTCTCTCATTGATGAAGTGAATGCGACTAAATCACTGCCCGATCATAAGCATATCGCTAATTATGAGAATGCGTACCAAATTCAGATGTCTAATGGTCTTTTCGACTATGCCATCATGCAGTATTATGAGGCAGGTAATCTTAAAGAACTGCTGGAGACTGATGAACTTAACGATGAGCAAAAACATCAGCTCTGCAAAGGGCTCATCAAAGGCTTAGCTTTCCTACATGATAACAAGATCATCCATCGGGACCTCAAACCCAGTAACATTCTTATCTCAAAATATCAAGAAGAATATTCTGCAAAAATCTCTGACTTTGGACTGAGCAAGCTGATTGCTGATGATGATTACTCTGTGATTTCTAATAGTTTCGGAGGTGGCACATTAGCCTATTCTTCACCAGAGCAACTGCAAGGTAGGAAGCTGGGCTACCGTGCTGATATCTGGTCACTGGGCATTATACTCTTTGAGGTTTGGAAGGGGCTGCGTCCGTTTCGAGCTGATACGCAGACTGGAAGTATGGAGGGGCGCAGGCGGCAAGTCTTTCAGCAGATCGTCAATGCGCCTATTCCTGATCAAGTGAATGAATGCCCGTATGGCTATGCAGACGTCATCCGTGGCTGTTTAGTAAAAGATGCTGCAAAGAGAACCAGCAAAGCCTCCACTCTTCTCGACCTAATCGATGTGAGTAAGATATCTGTTAATGTTGTAGGAATTAGTCCACTCTTTGTTCCTATCACTAATCAGTCTTATGAAGAAGAGACGATTATCGAGCCTGCAGGAGGGTCTGATATCGATGTAGATCAAACGGTCATCGTGGACGAGCGGCGAATTGCTATCGAAAAGGAGCGCATCGAGCAAGAGAGATTAGAGCAAGAGCGCATCGAGAATGATAGAATCGAAAAAGAGAGAATTGAGAATGAAAGGGTAGAGCAAGATCGGATAGAGAATAATAGAATCGAGAAGGAAAGATTAGAGCAGGAGCGGATTGAAAAGGAGACGGCTGAGAATGAGAGATTAGAGCAAGAAAGAATTGAAAAGGAGAAAGAAGAGAATGAGCGAATCGAGCAAGAGAAAATTGAAAAAGAGCGAATAGAAAAGGAGAGAATAGAAAAAGAGAGATTCAAGCTAGAAATAATAGAGAAGGAAAAATTAGAGAAGGAGCAAATTGAATTAAAGAAAATTGAAGCAAAGGAAAGAGAACAAAAAGAAGAAGAGCTTAGAAAGACCGAGCAAAAAAAACAAGCCAAAATAGATCGAGAAGAAAAAGCAAAAAAGCAAAAAGAAGATCAAGCTAAGAAAGATCAAGAAGCAAAAACTAAGAGAGAACAGGAAGCAAAAGCAGAAAGGGAGCGAAAAGAAAAAGCTGCGAAAGCTAAGCGTGACAAACAACAGAAAGAAGAAGAGCGTAAACGTCAACTAAATCGCAAGCAACAAAAAAAGCAAGAGCGTCAGGCTGAAAAAAGTAAGATAGCTAAGGAAAAGGAACAAGCAAGAATAGATAGATCCCGACGTGAGGCTAAGGCTGCTGCAGCTAAACCTGCAAGCCCTAAAGCACAAGCTGAAAAGGCTAAATTAACAGGCACTAATGCAAAACGACAGTTTAAAAAACGTTATGCATTGCTATTGCTACTCATTCCTTTTGGATTTGGTATACATACCGTATATAATGCGCTTAGAAATGATGATGCAGCGAATGAAGTAACTATTACAGGAGAGGGAAAAGAAGTTAATCCTGGCGAACAAGGGGGCATAGATCCTCTTCCAGTAGATACTGGCCCTACAGGTGTCGAACCAGACGGTTCAGCAGGAAGTGATGTGATTACTCAAATAGACGATCCAAAAGATCAAAATGAGAATATCGAAAGTGCAATAAATGAAACCACTGATGCAGCTACTGTCTCATCATCAGATGTAGATACTGAAACGAGCTCTGTAAAAGATGATGAAACAAGTGGATCAGTAGTAGATCAAGGTACGACTATCATAAATCAGACAGATGAAGAGTCCGCTGCAATAAGCAAAGCGGCTAAAGATTTCGACAAAGTCATGGCTGCACCTACAATCAAGAAACTGAATGAATTCATACTTAAACATCCTAAAAGTCCAAACATAAAAGAGATCGACCAAAAAATTGATGACATAAAGGCTAAAGAGGCCATAGCTCTTGCTAAAGCTATGGCATCTACTTCACTAAGCGATTTGAATGAATTCCTGCGTAATCATCCTGACAGCGAACACCTAAAGACGGTACAAGATAAAATTGCTAAACTCAAACAAATCGAAGCAAAAGAGTTTGCTGATATCAAGGCTGCAGCTACCATACCAAAATTGAATGAATTCTTACAAAAATATCCTGACAGTGAGCATCAAAGTGAAATCAATATTCTTATACAGGAACTGACACAGATAGCTGAAAGAGAAGCTGCTGAAGCGGAGCAAGTTTCTGAAATCCCTAAAGAGCCTGAAGTGAGCCTGAATAGTTCTGAAGCAGAACTTGTCCAGGAAATAAATGCTGAAGTCTTACAACTTCCAAAAGGTAATTTCTTATTGGGATGTAAAGGTAAGGATTGTGCAGGAGACGAAGGCCCTGCTAAACAAGTGACCATCGGGAAGTTTATCATGTCTAAACATGAGGTCACTCAGCGGCAGTATGAAACCATCATGGGAGAAAATCCAAGTGAGTTTCAGCAATGCCCTGGATGCCCTGTAGAGAATGTCACTTACCATGACGCTTTAAAATTTATTAAACAACTTAATCAAATGGACCCTGGAAAGAACTATCGTCTCCCCACTGAAGCAGAATGGGAGTATGCTGCCACAGCAGGCGAAGACTTCACTTATGCTGGCAGTGATCGCTTAAGTGATATTGGCTACTATAAAAAGAATAGTCGTAATGGCACACAGACAGTGGGCCAGAAAAAAGCTAATGCTTTTGGGCTGCATGACCTGTCTGGTAATGTTTCAGAATGGTGCTCAGACTGGTATGATAAAAATGCGTACCAGAGTAGCAGCACACCTCAAGGGACGGCTAAAGTCATCAGAGGTGGCTCATGGATTGATAAGTCAGATTATTGCCGTATCAATAATCGACGCTTTCAAGATCCTAATAAACGAACCCCATTTGTCGGATTTAGATTGGTTAGAGATTTATGAAAAAGATCATCTTTAGCATACATTTATTAGCAGCCTTTACTGGACTTCACGCTCAGCAGATCCCTAATTGGAGTAGCTTCTATGAGAATGGATTTCTCTGGAATCCAGCGCTTACGGCTAAGTGGAATCGGTGGGAATTCACAGCAACACATCGACAAGAGTGGACGGGATTCGATGGTGCGCCACAGACTTCGACTTTGACATTTCAGTTACCGTTTATCAGTACCGTCACGAAGTCAAGCATTGGCTTTATGGTAGAGAGTGATGAGATCGGCCCATTCTCGAAAGAGAGTATCGGCATGAGTTATAATTACCGATTCAGGCCAGAATTGTTTGGTAATGGTGATGATGTCTTTAGCCTTGGTGTCTTAGGTAGAGCTGACTTCAATCGATTTAATCCTCAGTCACTCATCTTTTTTGATGCTGGCGGGGACACACCACAGACACCTACCAGTTTTGAAAATACCATCCGACCTAACTTAGATATTGGCCTGTTCTATACAAGTGTATCTGATTTCTATAGTTTTAAGAGTCATTACTACTTTGGCATTTCTGCTAACCGGCTGATGTCTGGCCGTGTTTTGCGTATTGGAAGTGGTACTGTTCAATCTTCAATCCATGGATCTTTCCATGCAGGTTATCGACACTTTCCTTTTCGATCTGACTACTTTATCGAAACCAGTTTACTAGTATCCAATGCAGAAACTGAAGCGCTTAATGCTATGCTGTCTGTCAGACTTGAGAAAGAATATAAGTATTGGTTTTCAGGTGGTGTCGTCTCTAATGGAGAATTCTTTGCTCAAGCCGGATTGATCATGGATGAGGATTCTTTTCTGAGTGCTCTTGCCGGTGATGGCTATTACCGCTTGGGTGTGAAGATGGATTACAGTGTTAGAGCTTTAGGCCGCTACAGTGGTGTGGGCTATGAATTTTATTTGGCTTATTTATTTGAATTAGAATAATCATTATGAAAAAATTATTTTTTATCTCGCTTTCATTACTATTTATAACAAATTACATCTACAGTCAAGAAGGCTTGCCAGGCATCAATTGTTGGGACTTAAATGGAAATAGAATTAACGATCTTGAAGAGGATAAAAACTTTGATGGCGAGTACAATGCACTTGACTGTCAAGGATTTACTGGTCAAACAGGTGCTACAGGCGCAACAGGGCCTCCTGGCGGGCCAAGAGGAGAACAAGGAACTCCTGGGGCATCTGCATATCAAATTTGGCTTAACTTAGGAAATCAAGGAACTGAACAAGATTTTATTAATAGTATCGGGACATCAAATAACTCAACTTTAGAATATACAGCAAATGTTCAAGGAGGGACATATCAGGTAGAAAAATGTTGCTGCCCCACAGCTGTTGATTTATCTTCTAATATAACATTTTGTAGTCCAGGGAGTAGCATAATTTATGCTGCAAATGAACAAAATGGAACTGTCATTTTAGATGGAGATGGAACTGCAATGATCTTCTTTTCAGATGAGGCATGTGAAACAAAGCAAAGCTTAATATTTGATTTGATTATTAGGTGTGATGATTCTTCAATTATATCAGAATCAATTCAAATAAATATAAATTGAAGTATTTCATTATTCTTATAAGTTGTTTTTTATTTGAGGCGAATGTTGTGGCTCAAATAAAAATAGAAACATACAGTGGATGCGATATATCTAATAGTCAAATGTGTGTTTATCCAAATCTTTTAGATTGCCAAATGCAAATTGGAGCAGAATGCGATGATTTAAATGTAAATACAATAAATGATTTAATCAGAGATAATTGTAAATGTATCGGTGAAATTATACAGCCAATAGAATGTGATTCAATCGGACATCCTTGCGACGATAATAATTTTAGGACATTTGATGATAAATACGATGATGATTGTAACTGTGTAGGTATAATTCCTTCCTGCCCTAATGATGCAAAAAATCTTTACTCTTTGTATGAGCAATGTGATGGAGAAAAATGGATGTTCTTTAATGATATTGATAGTACTAGTAGTACCCTATATAGTCAAGGTGAAGAGCCATGGGACTTAAATGAACATCCAGATGATTGGAGAGGTGTAGATGCTACAGAAGAAGGAGGTTGTATTACATCAATAAGTCTGTTCCGTACAAAAGGAACAAAAATCAGCAACGGACGAGATTCTTTTTTGAGGACAGGTATTAAAGGAGAGCTACCTGCAGAGCTTAAGGAACTTAAATATTTGCAACTATTTTCAATAACAAATGATAGTTTAGAGGGTAACCTACCAGACTATTTTGGTGATTTTGAGTATCTATGGTTTCTAAGATTGGACTGGAACCAACTCAGTGGGGTTATTCCAACGGCCCTGAATAAACTTAGAAGATTAACCTTTTTGAGCTTAGACGATAATGATTTTATTTCTCCAATACCAATATTAGATAGTTTAGATATTCTTAGATCATTAAGCCTAAGAGGTAATAGTTTTGATAAAGATATCCCAAATTTTATATGTAATTACGATTCACTAAGGGTATTAGATTTAAGTGATAATGAATTTAAAGATTCACCAATTTTAGAGTGCCTTAGAGAATTAGAGACGTTGGAATATTTGTCACTAAATGATATTAACGCTATAGATGGAATACCAGAATGGATATGCGATTTTCAATATTTGAGAAGCCTTCAATTGGGAGGTAATTGTTTGAATACCGAATTGCTACCATGTATTGGTAGCGTTGATTCATTAAGAACTTTATCTATATATAGTAGTAAAATATTTGGCACTATACCCCCAGAATATTGTAATCTCAATGAATTAAGAAATATATCCCTTGGAGGTAATGAATTAGAAGGTGATTTTCCTCTATGCTTTGATGATTTCAAAAACCTTGAAACTATTAGTTACCAAAACAATAAACTAACAAATGCTTCACACATCATAAATGATCAAGAAGCTCGCTGGTATTTTATAGGGGGTAATTGTTTTGATGAGATGCCTGATTTAACAAATGTTATAGGATGGACGACAAGAGAAACAGCAATAAATTGTGTAAACAACAAGCTAAGCTTTGAAGACCTCTTACAGAATGAAAGTATTTTTAATGACAGCACACTAAATACTTTTTATGCACCTCAAGCGCTGGTCTATGCTGATACCGTGTTTCAAGTTGTCAATGGTACAGAGTTTACCATAGATTTAGGATTTGATGAAGGTGTCACAGGTAATCAGTATCAGTGGCTAAAAGAGGGCCTACAAGTAGACCTAATTGAAGGATCGAATCAATTTAGATTTAACCCAATTAGCTGGGAAGATGAGGGGACATATACTGTACAAGTCACTAATCCTACCTTGCCAGAGCTCACACTTTTTAGCCATCCTATTAAAATTGAAATCTTATGTAATGTCATCAACTCATCTCAATCTCCAACAATCTGTGAGAGTGAAAGTGTTCAAATAGGGAATACGCTTTTTGATGCTAATAACATTCAAGGTACGGTAACCTTAAACACTGATCGAGGCTGCGACAGCATCATTGAGGTCAACTTAAATATTCTTGTCGAAAATGAAATCTTAGTTGAAAGAACCTTATGTGAGAATGAAGAAGAGATGATACTGGGAGAAGTTTTTTCAAAGGATAGATTGAGTGGTATCATAGAAAGGCCTGGCACTAACGGCTGTGTAGAAAGAACCATCGTCAATTTTAGTTTAGTGGAGAATTCGAAATCTACCATAGATACCTTTATTTGTGATTTATCTTCTGCGCTTTCGATAAATAATCAGTTTTATGAAGAATCAGGTAGCTATGTACAAAACTTTCCTGTAGCTAACCAATGTGATAGTATCTTAAACATTCTTATTCTGGATGCTGAAGTTGGTGATCCATGTAATGACCTAAATGAAAATAGTGATAATGATACAGTACAAGAAGATTGTACATGCTTAGGCGAACCACCATGTATTATCCCAGATCTTGGCGAAGATGAATTCTTTATCCGGATTGGTTTTGATTCGATTTATGATGTCATAGAAAATGATATTTTACCTCTGGATCGAGAGATTAGTATTTTATCGATTTCTGAACATTCTGGATCTATAAGATTTAATTCACAAGATCAATTATTCGTATCGATAAGTGGAAATTTGGTAGAAGATATAATCATTGAATACGAAGGATGCGACCTAAGCTGCAATACATGTTCTTCAAATTTTATTACTATAAAAAATCAACTCTTTGAAGATCTGGTAAAAACAAATGCTTTCACCCCTGATGGCGACGGCGATAACGACCTACTTAGATTCACAGATTCAGATGTCATAGAAGACAGCGAACTCTGGATCTATAACAGATGGGGCGATCAGATCTACAAGAAAGAAAATTACACCAATGACTGGGATGGTGGTGGCTATCCTGATGGTGTGTATTACTACATCTTAAAAGTAGGGGAGACCGTGATTAAGAACAGCTTGACGATACTGAGGTAATGGATCAGCTGATCATATATAAGGAAGGCGAAAGCCTGAAAGAATCGTTTCAGAAAATAAGGATTAGCCAGAAGCGGGCTTATCGGCTGGACTTTGCCACTTCTCTATCGATGCTACAGCAAAATCTAAAACCAGAGACTCAAGCCTTACTTTACTTCTTCACTAACACACTGACGAATCAGCATCGGGTCATCATCAGAAACATCCTGCAATCATGTCCTGATGTATGCATCTGCTTATGCAGTCATGAGTCAATGGCACTTGACGCATGGAAACTGCAGCTATTCCACTTTGAAGCTTTTCCAATCGACGGCCACCAGATCAAGACGGCATACCGACGGTATGTGAATCAGCTCTCTGAAAGTCAGTCTCAAATCAATATCAAGACTAATGAAGGGCTGCTGTCGATCCCTTATCGTACGATTAACTATCTTAAAGCTGATGGTAACTACACGGAGATTCATCTCCAACAAGGCAAGAAAAGAGTTATCACAAGACAGCTTAATGCCTTCATGTATACCACAGAAGAAAACCTACAGATGAATCGCCTACACCGATCTTACATTTTCAATCTCACGAACATCCGACAAGTCAAAGGTAAAGAGCTATACTTCTATCGGACTGAGACACCTCTTCAACTATCGCAAGCACTATCTGATAAACTTAAAAAAACATTACTGGCCATATGATCTTCAGTATCGGAAGTCATAGCGGAAAAGATATCGTGGTCAACGAGCCATCAGTGAGTCGAGATCATGCTGAGATTGACTATGGGAAAGATGAGCTTATACTATTGAAAGATCTGGACAGTCAGAATGGGTGCTATGTGAATGATCGACGCATCCGTACTGCTGTGATTAACATGGAAGATGATGTCAGGATTGGAAAGCACAAACTGAATTTAGAGACAACTATAGAGAAGTGCGCTGAATTATTTAAAAAGCGTAAGACAGACTACAATGAAGAGTATCAGACTGTGATGAAGGTTTTCAAAGAATTCCAGAATAAGAAGGATAAGCTGATCGATAAACCTAAAATGGCTATCTACATTAGACTGGGTATGATGGGGCTGTTAGCCATTGCCTGGTTAATCGGTGGTCTGCAATTTAGTAGTATCTACACTTACTGTATCATTGGATTGGCTATGATTACAGTCTTGTCAGGACTCCTGGGCCCTTCACCAGTCGAACGTAACCAAAAGATGGACTTGCTTAAGTTAGAGTATGAAGACCTCTTACAGTGCCCTAAGTGCAGTGCTAAGATGATTAATCAAGGCTATACTTACTGGCAAGGAAAGAAGGGTTGTAATAATGAAAAATGCAATGCAGTATATCAATGAATTGATTCAAACAAAAATCAGGTCAGTTCATACATAGAGAGGCGATGAATGCAGCATGTGCAGCTACATTTGGAATATCAAATAAATAATCAAACATGACTCATTTACATGACAGTATCCATCTCAAAAAAAGCAGATTAATCCTTTCTAATCTGACAGACAAACAAAAGGAAGGGCTAAAAGATGGAAGCATCGGAGTAGCAGCACTTATCTCTGGTGCAAGCATGTATAAGCTATTTGGAGCAAACTCCATCGCTATAGAAGAACCAGAAGTTTGTATCGAAGATGTCATACCAGAAACTATGACAACTGCTCCTTCACCTGATGTCTTTAATTCGGAAGTCATCACCATAGAAACTGACGTACCATTCGCACAAGGAGCTACTGATCATTTATCATTCGAAGATTCTTTCGCAGCAGCAAGAGAGCAAGTCGGACCTGGTGGATTCTTTGAGTGGCGAGGACAGACGTACAATACTTACTATGCAGATGAATGGAATGGCATGACAACAGAACAGCAAAATGATTATGCTGCTCAGGTCAGAAGCCAAAGTGATCTGGAATCTTATGAAACATATCGCCATGAGGATATCGCTATCGATACGAATCAAGATGGCGTCGACGATGTCATCCTCTCTGATATCGATAACGATGGACAGCTGGATATCAAAGAAATCGACCTCAATGGAGATGGGCACATTGATGTGATTCACGTACCGCACGTAGAAAAAACTGCAGCAAGCGACATGCCTCAAGAAGCAGAACCAGTTTACGGAGTTCATTCAGATGAGGAATATGACGCTGTTGTGGTCGATCATAATCATGATGGCTATGCTGACACAATTATCATGGATTTTGATAAAGATGGGGAAGGAGATGCAGTGGCATATAACTTGGATTACGACAATGATTTAGATATCGTCATCATTGATGAGAATCATGATGGTCTGGACACTAATGATAATTTAGAAATTGTAGAGCATGAATTGAATATGGATGAATTCATCATACTTGACGAAGAAGAAGTGCAAGAGATCAAACAAGCATCTGAGGATACAGCAGAAGAAACATTAAATGATGGAGACTTTTATATAGATGAAAGTGACTTTGAAGGCATAGAAATATAATTGATGAAATGTAGTTGTGTCTCTTGTCAAGCGAAACTAATCATCGAAAATAAAAAATTGCAACGTTTATCAGTCCCACGATTTACTTGCCCGGTCTGTGGTCAGCGCATTAGGATCAAAGGGCAGCAAGCCAACTGTGGACACTGCCACACTCGATTTAGTTATTATGCCTATAAGTTAGATCAGGAGAGTCCTTTAGTGAAATGTATCAGTTGTCAAAAAATTAACCGAATCCCCTTAGTCAATTAAAATGGCAAAAGTAAGATGTAATCAATGCGGACATATCATCAAGGTAAAAGTGACAGATGATATCCTGGGTAAGCGCATAAAATTTACCTGTAAGAATGCTGCTTGTGATAATATGATTACATATAAAGTACCACAACAGCATGGTAGAGATGACCTACGCACCGTTTTTTCTGAAGTCGGAGAGCCACTTGATGTGATCCAACTGTATGTCAAACCAAGTGATGATCATCCTGAGTCAAACATAGCTGTAGTCATCGGAAAACACACGCTGGGCAGATATTCAGAAAATAAGAAAGCGACGTTAACGATAAAGACACAGGACAAGAGCATGTCAAGGTTACACTGTACGATAGACGTATTCAGAGATAAGCGAAATCTGTTATGTTGTACAATTAAAGATCACGGAAGTCAGGCAGGTACTATGCTTAATGGCAAAAAACTGCATGACTTAGATGAATACTACTTAGCTGATCAAGACGAAATACAACTGGGTAAATCAATACTGACCTTTGAACCGACAATACAATCATGAGGCAAAGTCTGTACATACATCAGCAAGGTAAGCGAGCGTATCAAGAAGACAGTCTGTATGTCGATCCTCGCGGTAGCTTATACATCGTGTGTGATGGTGTGGGAGGATCAGACGCTGGATCAGTCGCCAGCCAAGCTGTGGTCGAAGCTCTGACAAACGCTTATCATAATCATGGTGATGTACCAGTCAATCTGGATACACTTCGTCAATGGCTTATGAATCTCAGTGACCTCGTGCTGCCTGAAGCTATGCGGTCAGATGGCATCAGCGCTTCTACGACGATTGCGTTAGTGTACATCTCGGATGCAGTAGCCCTGACAGCACACATCGGGGACTCAAGGATCTATCACATCAGAAGTGCTGCTGAATGGACTGCATCAGCTGATCACTCTGTGGTCAGAGAGCTCTATGAAGCTGGAGTGATTACGACTGAAGAAGAGATGGTGAATCACCCCTTGAAGAATCGAATTACAAGAGCGATCAATATCAGTGATCAACAACAGGTGATCAATCCAGAAATGGAAGCCAAGGATGTCATGCCAGGAGATCTATTTCTACTCTGTACCGATGGCATATACGAGCGGCTGACCAGTCAGGCTTTAGTCGATGGCATAACAAATCAGCGACTGACACTTGAATCAAGATGGGATCTATTACGCCAATTCTGTCAGGTAAATTCTCAAGATAACTATACAGCTATCGTCGTCGTGGTCTAAGCACTTTATAAATAACAATCATTAAAAAATAATTCATGTCGTCATGGCAAATGGCGGAGCTATATTCTAAACGAAATAATATGGAAGCACTAAAATTATTCAAGACAGTAAGTATCGCCATACTGTGTACCATCACTGGCTTTACACTTATGTCACATGTAGATCATGATGCAAGGATCACGAATCAGTCTGGATTTACTGTAACGAGCCCCAAAGCAAAGCCTGCTGCAGCTAAGCCCAAAACAGTAAAGCAATCATCTAAAGCAAAATCAAATCCAGTAAAACCTACCACTCATCCAACGCATGCAAGGCCAATTCAAAAGCAACAACAAGTAACGTTACAGTTTACCGATGCAGAACTGATACAAAACCAGGGCATCGGGGATGAGTGGTCGACCTGGATCGAAATAGACGGCAAACGGCTATACAGAGGAGACAGAATCAATGTCCGAGTTAATGACAGCATCAACATCACTGTCCATATCCTGGAATCGGATCCAACTCATGATGACTATAATTATAAATCATATCGCATATCTCAAAGCGACTTATCAAGTAGACGAGATCTCAGCTATGATGTATCTGTCACCGAAAGACATGGAAGAGGTGCAGGTGGAACAGCGACGTGGAGATTTCATATAACAAGCGAAAGCATTTAATTAATTAAACAATAAAAAATTTTAAAAATGAATACTATGTTAAAACATGTACTACTATTCCTATGCCTTATTGTCAGCAGTTCGATCTACGGTCAGAACTATTTATTCGAAGAAGATCAAAGCGGTTTTTCGTTATCTGGACTATTATCATCAAGTAATGGTTCTACTCTTACTGGAATATTTCCAGGTTATACACTAAATGGAAAGCTATCATTTGAGCTGGGAATCGGCTACGAATCAGACAATCGATCAAATTTAAGTTCGACTTCCATACGGCCTGGTATTTCATATTTAGTAATGAAGCAAGATGAATACAATAATCCAGTAAGTGTTGGACTCTTTGGCGTGTATCAATACAATACCTTCTCAGATCTGGATGGTGTCACCACAAACGGCATTCAATTAGGTGGCGCAATCTATCATGAGATTTACACCTCAGATGAGGTATCAGTCATACCTGAAGCTATTGTTGGATGGACTAAGCAGACAGCATCTATACAAGGTATTGACTTTGTTTCTACTACTGGTGTATATTATGGGCTTGCTGGAACTGTAAAATTTAAGAATGTGTATCTCAGGCCAAGCCTATTTTTTAGTGATGGCTCTTCACGATTTGCCTTGAGCTTTGGCTTCTTATTTCCGCAATCTTAATATAGGATAATCATCTTTTACAAAACAAAACAAAATAATAATGAAACAAATAATTATAATTTTCATAGTCATCATCACTATGATATCCTGCTCTAAAGAAGAAGTACTTCAAATAGAAAGTAGTGATGATTTGGCTGGTGTATGGACAGGCACCTTAACCGCTAATAACTGGATCGGGCACTTTGATTTTAGAATGGACTTAGAGCAAAGTGGAAAAGAAATAGAAGGTACATCAACCATTTCGTTTCCTGATAAAAGTCGAGGGGAAGCTACAATGATTTTGAAAGGAAATTTAGTCGGTTCGACATATTCATTTGAAGAGATCTCTATCTTAAGTCATACGGGAGAACAAGAATCATTTGGTTGGTGTATAAAATCAGGATTGCTCACTTTTGATATGATTCAGGGAGTTGGAACCCTGGCAGGTAGCTGGACAGATCCTTCTCAATGCCGAAATACAGGAGAGATGAATCTTTCAAAAATTAATTGAAATACTACCAACTGATGCACCCCAATTAAATTAGAACACATACAATTATTTTCACTTTACATACTAAATAAAAATTACAAATGAGATACTCTACCATTGTCTTACTCTATTTATTATTGAGCTCATGTTGTAGACTTACCCAAAATGCTCCCAAGCTAAAATTAAATTATTCCTTAAAATATTCACTTAGCGTCCAGCACATTGATGGTGGAGAAAAAGTCAAGGCTGGCTCGACGATAGGAGAGCCATTCATTTTAGCCTTTACTTTTTCGTAAGCATCAATAACTTTGCGTCGTGAATTTT